>Ga0074193_1000236_pt1 | contig 101851 bp, 95 predicted proteins | sample EPASupsiteHSE605_FD_64523 | JGI IMG/M metagenome (GOLD analysis project Ga0074193, IMG submission 64523) | Bioremediated contaminated groundwater from EPA Superfund site, New Mexico - Sample HSE6-05 | ecosystem: Environmental > Aquatic > Deep subsurface > Groundwater > Contaminated ... | reverse complement strand
CCTCATTCTTCACTGGATGACAAAACTCCTGCTGAGGCATATTTTAATGTTAATATTCCAGATAATGATTTTGTGTTAATTTAGGTAAGAAAATGTTATTACAATAGAGCAAATATTTTATCTTAAATCTCTAACAAATTTGTCCAACTATCGGGATCCACTTCATAAATATAAATTTAGAAAATTCGTAGTAACTCTGGACAAGAGGCTATTAGGATTTTTTGTTCATTTTTTATGTATAATTATGAGAATGTTTATTATAAAAATAATTTATGAAAAAATTTATTAAAAACCTGATATATATAGTAAAAAAGATAATAAAAGACGGCATTACCAGTCTTGCTTCAGAGATGGCGTTTAATTTGATGTTGGCCATTTCTCCATTTATAATCTCTCTTGTTGCAATTTTCGGATTAATCAGTTCTTACGATTTGATAAATGATATTATATATTTTCTATCTCCAATAGCACCGAAGGATGCTCTTGAAGTGCTAAAATCAGCATTAGTTGGAATAAACCTGTCTTCGTCAGGCAGCATACTAACAATAGGATTTTTGGGAACATTATGGGCAGTGTCAAATACAACAGATATAATTATAAAAGGGCTGAACAGAGCATATCAAATTAAAGAATCGAGACCTATTTGGATAACTAAAGGGTTATCGCTGTTTATTGTGCTAATAACAGTAATAGTCGTATTTATTGCTATAAATTTGATTATTTTTACCCCGATAGTTGTGAATTTTATACGTAATTACATATATATTCCGCATTATCTACAAGTATTAATAACATTAAGTAAATGGCCGATAACATTTTTTGCACTTTTTACAGTTATACTTTTAATTTATTCCTTCATGCCAAATATAAAAGAAAAAAATAAAATAAGAATATTAAATTCTCTTCCGGGTACGTTGTTTTTCTGTATATTCTGGTTAGTCGCTTCATGGATTTTCGGTTTGTATACAGAAAATTATGGTAAATATAACCAGATCTACGGCGCACTTGGTGCCATTATCATCCTTCTGGTCTGGCTCTATTATACTTCTTTAATTTTGCTAATTGGAGGAGAAATTAATTCCATATTTTATAAAACACGAATTAATAAAGAAAAATAGTTATACTACTCCCAAAATGAATTTGGGATTTTAAAGTAAAATCGAAATGTGGTATGCGGAGCGGGGGAGTGCTGAATTTCGGAGATCCTTCCGAAGAGGAAGGAGATCTGAAATTTAAACTCGTTCCAATATATTTCATAACCGGACAATAATATCACCGAATTACATAAAAGAGACTAATTTCAAAATTAATTTGCCACGTCAATATCCTGTTTAAGCAGGTAAGTAAGATAATCTTCACTATTTGTTTTTAGGTTATTTTTATTTCTATAATTTGCCAGAATTTCTCTTGGAGCTGTTAGTAAGTTTCTGCTTTCCTGAAGGGTTTTAGCCTGTTTGTATTTTCCTATCAGAAGCGTCAGATCTTTACTCATACTTGTAAATTGTTTTATTACTTCAGCAGGATTTTCGCGGTCACAATCACCAAATTTTTTATTTAAGAAAGATTCCAGTAATTTTTCCAGCGAATTTTCTGCAGATTTTTTAGCTTTATTTAGATTTAATTGTGAGTCATTTGGAATAATTTCATGTTTTCTCAAAATATTGTTTGTTAACTTGAATAATTCATCACTATTCATTGAATTAATTTTAATTTCTTTATCAAAGAATATTGTTTTTAAATCCTTTTCAACCAGTTCCTGTGCTTTTTCTGGAGTTAATCCCCTAGGTAAAACAGCACCATCCAGGACATATTTCGTTATATCTTTAACGTTTCCGTTTTTAATAAAACTTGTAAGTTTAAGTGCACTGGCAGCCTGTTCTTTTGTTAAATCTATTGTATTACCTGTATCTATCAGGGTATATAATTTACCTTTTTTGTTCTTTAATGCTTCAAGATTAATAAATATATTTCCCGGATGGATATCAGCGTGCAAAGTTTTCCCGTTTTTATCAACCTTTGTAAATTGTTCGACCAACACTTCCATATATTTGTATAATAATAATTTAATTTCATCAACAGATAAATTAAAATCATTAAAATCAGGTGATTTATCTTTTAATTCTGCTATTTTCTTTTCGTATTCAGCTATTATTTTTCCAGAGCCAGGACTTTTGAAAGCTTTTGCATATTTAATAGCACTTTCATAACGGTAATATTTAGCCAAAGTATCCAGACTTATTCCAGGAGCTTTTTCCATTACATAAATTCCCGGTTTGGCTTCAATAGGAACTACTACATTTGCCTTTTTGGTTGATTTTCTTAATTTGTTAGCAGCCTTCATTTCATTTTCAAAGTCAACTTCTTTTGAAATAGCTTCTGCAAGATTTTCAATATTTTTAACTAAATACTGCTGAGATTTTGTTAATTGACCTTTTGGAGTACCATTTGTAACAAGATTTATGAATGCTTCTTTATCTCTCTGGATTTTTTCTGCATTAATACCTTTTTTCAGGATTTTAATACAAACTTCTTTGCCTGATTTGCTGTCTTTAGCTAGATAACTTTCTGCTACAGTTCCAACTCCAAGGAGTTTAGTGACCGTATACTTATTCGAATTCAAAAGTCTATTAATTTCTATTTGTGCATCACTCTTTGATCTTGATGGAGGGCAACTTTCTATCAATTTTGAAGATAGTTCTCCACCTTTATTGGAAATTTGCAGGAATTTAACCGCAAAAATATTTTCGTTGGTAAGTTTGTTTATTGTTTCATCTAAATTAGCAGTATTTGACATTATATTTTTGATATTTGGAGAATTCAACATAATGTTTTCAAGTTCATCATAAGAAGTCATTCCAAATAAATCAGGTTCTTTTAATTTTATACCCTTTAAATTTTTTACTACCTTTTCCAGATTTTCACCAAGCACTTCACTGTACCTGGCTTTTTTAAATGCTGGAACAGCTACAGCAAGTGTGAATAAAGAACTCAGGACAATATTATTTTTAAAGTTTGCAAAATAATTATTAATTGACTTTGGCTTATCATCATTTTTGCTTGTTAAGAACCTGATTCCTGATGTTGCTAAAATATATGCAGGAACACCAGCAATACCGCCTGCTATTGCAGTAACTGGCGCTAATAATCCGTTAATGGCACCTGTACAGAAATTTTTAAAGTTTTCTTTATGTCTTTTATGGTTTAAATCCTTTTTAACTTGTTTAAACTCTTTTTTATCCAACTGATTTTTGTTTTCTACTTTAAATTCTTTTGAACCAATGCGATTAAGTTTAAGAAGAGACCATTTTGTGAAACCGCCTAAAAACATTGCAAGGGGTAATATAGCAAGCTTTGCTTTCTTTGACTCTGAAAAACTTTTTAGCAGTTTTTCAAGACTATTTTTTCCTCCTGCTTTTGTTGACTCATTTATTATTTTTAATAATGGATCAAAAGACTTTGTTTCTATTCTTGCATTTAATATTTTAGTAAAATTAGACCACTTAAAATAGGCAGAAATTGCAACTGTTGCTGAAGCAAAATCTCCAAAATTTTGTTCAGCATTTTCCTGAGAAATTTTATAATTTGATAATGTATTTTTTACTTCTCTTTCCGAAGTTTTTCCGTTTTCAAATTCTGTAATTTTCTGTTCAACTTTTCTGGAACCTGTACCTAAACCTGTTTTATTTTTACAAAAATTATAAAATTTTTCGAATAAACCATTCCTTTTATTTTCAGCAATGAATTCATCTCTTAATGTACTTGCATTTTTATTATCCATGCTTTCCTGAGGATTAGGTGAAATATTCCCCCTGCTGGAATTGTTAAATGCGTTAATAGTATACGTATTTACATTGTTTGTGTTAATCATTCTCAAAAATTATCTCTTAAACTAATATCCGATTTTTGTTTATATATACTAATTAAAAATTTAAAAAATTTTTTCTTGCCTATTTAACAGTAAAAATATTAAAAGACTTAACATTTTTTAACAGTTTCTATTTCATAAGACCGCTGCATAACTTCAAGAACGCAACATTTTATGTAATTCAGTGTTAGGAGGCCCTTCTTTTTCTAATCAGCCGTAATTTATCAGTACTTATAGTAAATATACGTTATTCGCACACTAAATGTTATGAGATTGGATCAAAGAATTTACCCAATCTCATAAGCTACTTTTCACTAATTATTTTATTTTAACAGCCAGTTCCAGAACTTCTAGCGGATATTTGTCTGCTATGACCCAGCTCTGGATTTCATTTTCTGGAATTTCAAGGGCTGATGAGATTTTTTGCATAAGTTTTTTTGAGAGGGGATCTTTACCGGTTATAGCATTATTTACACTGCTCTGGCTATGTTTTATTTGTTTACTCAGTGCTGTTCTTGAGAGATTTTTTGATTGTAAAATTTCATCCAACTTTGTTGTCAATATTTTTGTAGATTGGCAACCCATCAAACTGCTTTTTTTTGCTTCCAGCGCAAGTCTAAGGACTTCATTTGGATATTTGTCAGCTACAATCCAACTTTCAAATTCTTCTCTTGAAACTTCCAGAATAGGTAACATTTTTTCCTTAACATTTTTAGAAAAAGATTGTTCTCCCCTTATTATACGGCTTAAAGTACTCTCCTTATAATCAATAAGTTGACTTAATTTATAACGTGACAAATTTTTATTTTTTAATATTTCGTCTATTTTTTCAGTAATAACACGCATTTGACTCCTACCCTATAAATAATAATTGCTCCCTAAAATTTACTATTGACTTATTTTTCAAACTGATGTATATTTGACGTACCTTAAATAATGACCTTGAATTCCAGACAATAGATTCAATCTGGTTAAGTGATTAATCAACATTAAACATGTTGATTAATCAGCAGTATCATTTTGATAATCCTGAAATAAAAAACAGGATTATTTATAGTCGGGGCTTGAATTGTTCAGGCTCCGGGATTTTTATTTCCAAAATAACACAGTTAATAAGTTTATGTTACCACATTTAATAAAATTTGGGATTATTTGTTATGAAAGAATTCCCCATATTAATATTATTAGTGCTATAAGTACTGATTTAACCAATCTATAGATGATTTCTTTGATATTAAGGACAGCACAGTAATAAATAAATATTTTTAGCTTTTACAAACATTTATTTATTACTGTGCTCGATAATTGCGTTTAATTTTATGTTTTCGAGAATGTCTGACACATTTTCTTTTTCTGTCTGCGGTGCGCAGTCGTAGGCTTTCTGTGCGTTAATTTGTGCTTTTGCATAATCATTTTTCTTGAAATAAATATTGGCTATATCAAGATAATAAATGTAATTTTGGGGTTCCAGCATTGAAGCCTGTGTGTAGTAATACATCGATTCATCGTAATTTTCTTTTGTCTGCAATACATCGGCGAGTGCACTTATTGATTTTATATCCTTCGGATTCAGACTCAGCGCTTTTTTAAAATTATTTGCTGACATCTGGTAATCTTCCGTTTTCTGAAAAATAAATCCTCTTAAGTAATATATTTCCTGCTTGTTGGGATCTAACTTAATGATTTTATCAGTAATATCAAGAGCTTCTTTATAGTGTTTGTTAAAAGCATATATCCAGGCAATATTTATCCTGTTATTCAAATCTTCCTGATTTTTTATAACTTCCCTGTTCATAATATCAGCTGCTTCTTTATAGCGGCCTTTATCTATAAGGTTTTTAACAATCGTGTCAATATCTGGATATTTCTGCCTGTTAGCTGATTTATCAGCACATGAAGCAGCAAGTATAATTACTGTCGTTAAACATAAAAATATTTTCAGGAACTTGATTAACTTCATAAACTGTAGTAATTTCTTTAATTGTAGTAATACACTAATATTATATTAATAACATTTTATTTTTAAGGCAATATTACTTGATTGTAAAAAATAAATTAATATTGAAGTTTTTTTTTGAAGTGTTATTTTTAAATGTATTACTATAATCAGTATAAATAAGTAAGTTTAATATTAAATGAGGAATAATTAATGCCAATCAATTTAGCAAACAAACAGGAAATTATTGAAAAGTATCGAACAAAAGAAGGCGATACAGGCTCTGTAGATGTTCAGACAGCTATGCTTACACAAAAAATCAAAGAACTTACAGAACATTTAAAAATTAATAAAAAGGATTTTTCAGCTCGTCGTGGTCTTTTAATGATGGTTGGAAAAAGAAAAAGATTATTGCAATATTTAAAAGATAAAAATATTGATGAATACAGAACACTTATTGATAAACTTGGTATCCGTAAATAATAAGAAATATTAAGTCTCTGTTAAATCAAATCTGGAAATCTTAAACTTAATAAAGAGTATAATTAAAGAAGAGGCAGGATAATATTAGACCTGTCTCTTCTTTAAAAAAATTTACTTATTTGATTTTTCCTCAGTTCATAATCTATTATAAAATTAAATTTTATAAACAAGACATAGAGTCGATTGTAAATATGCCAGAAGAAAATGAAGAAAGATTAACCCTGTTAGCTGAACAATTTCAGATAGGGAAAGATATAAATCCTGAAGAGCAAATAAAACAGCTCTCTCAGTTAGACAGTTATTCTGAAGAAACCAGAATAGAAATTCTTAATTACTTCATTTCTCTTGAAAAAAATCCTCAGGTTCTGCTGCATCTTATAAAAACTGTTGGAAAATATCGTGATAAAAGTTCTACAAGCATATTAATAGATATTTTACTTTTAAAAAATAATAAAGAAGCTACAGATAAACCGGAAGAATACTTAAAAGTAAGATGTATGGCCGCAACTGTACTGGGCAACATAAAGGATCAAAGTTCGGTTGTTCCTTTGCTATATGTATTAAATGCAAAGGATGAAAATTACAAACTAAGGCTGAGTTCTGCTGAAGCACTGGGACGTATAGGAGACAGGTTTGCAGTTGCACCTCTTATCGAGGTTGTAACAAATGAAGATGAAAAATCTGTATATATAAGAGAATCTGCTGCAAAAGCTTTAGGGATGCTTGGTGATATAAGTGCTCTTGATCCATTAATCAATATTCTTGAAACTAAAAAAGGCATTATTGACAAATTTACTTTCTTAAAAGAGAGAATTATTGAAGCCATCGGGAAACTTGGATTTAAAGATGCCAAAGCTATTAAAGCTCTTAGCAATGCATTAATGGATGAATCTGCTACTATCAGGTTAGAAGCAATAGAAACTCTTTCTGAGATCGAAGATGAAAGGGTACTGTCGCTAATTGAAAAAATGATATACGATCAGGAAGAAGACGTGGCAAGAGGTGCAGTAGCTGCGCTTTATAATGTTGCCGGCGATGAATATTTAATTGATTTACTCAGAAGATCTGATTTGCCGGGCTGGTGTAAGGATGAAGCAGAAACAATTTTGGCAGAAGAAGAAGAGGATGAATATGAGGAATCTTAAAAACAAGTCAATAATACTACTTTCGAGTGGGTTGGATTCATTTGTCAGCCTCGCAAGTTCAATAGAAGAATATAATATAACTTTAGCATTAACTTTTGATTACGGACAAAGAGCAAAAGACAGGGAAATTGAATCGTCAAAAAAGATTGCCGGATATTATGGAATTGAACATAAAGTTATAAGCTTGCCATGGCTGGCTCAAATTACAAGTACTTCTCTGGTAAATACAGATTCAAATTTACCGCAGTTAAAAATTACAGAACTTGATAATACTGAACTTACACATAATTCGGCCAAAAATGTCTGGGTTCCGAATCGTAACGGCCTTTTTATAAATGTAGCAGCCAGTTTTGCAGACAGTTATGATTTTACGCATATTATTTTTGGTGCAAACAAGGAAGAAGGAACAACTTTTCCTGACAATACACAGGATTTTATTGACAGGATTAACCACTCTCTTGAATATTCAACGTTAAGCAGCCCGAAAGTTTTTGCGCCTCTAATAAACAGTGATAAAATGGAAATTGTAAAAATCGGATTAAGCAAAAAAATTCCTTTTAATTTAGTTAGAAGTTGTTATACTAATAATGAAAAACATTGTGGAATGTGCGAATCATGCCTGCGATTGAAAAGAGCGGTTAAAGATGTTGTTGATGCAGAAACATATTTTTCGATTTTTGGTGCTAATTAGCGAGTTATAGAAGAAAGTTTTATGAAAAAATTGTTTGTTGAAAAAGAGATTTGCTATACAGGAAAAGAACTTGCTCCGCATTGGATCTATAAAAATTTCAATATTGCAGGTGATGCTGTAGTCAGTTTTACCGGCGAATGTGATGTAAAACTTGACAGTATGGTTGATATAGAGGATGTACTCTCTAACAGTCCCATTTATAGTAAAAAAATGCTGCATTTTATAGTGGAACACTTCAATATACCGCTTGTGGAAGGTGTATTGAGGCAAAGGTTACTGGTTGCAATTGCCAGAGATGTTATATTATCCAGATTATCTAGTTCGTCAGAACTAACAAGAAGTGGTGACGATTTATACTTTAAAGATAGAAAACTTTCCGTATCGATAGCTACAAAATCCATAACTTCTGTGTTAATACATTTAGGTATAAACATAATTTCTGAAGGTGCTGCTGTTAAAGCTGCAGGTCTGACATCAGAATTAAATTTAATTGATATTAATTGTATTGCAAATGATATAATTAATAATTATATGCAGGAAAACGAACAAATTATAAACGCTTCCTGCAAGGTTAAAGGAGTGATTTAATTACTATGAAAATAAAATCAAATGTTCAGGCGCAAAAGCAAAAACCTAAAACAAAAGTAAATAAAAAAAGATTGTTTTTTATATTTTTCACGGCATTTGTAGGGTTTTTCTTTTTATGTACACTTTTAACCAAGCTATTATCCCCTAAAATGGGTGTGCCTGCATTAGATAACGAGAATAATTTGTCATCTGTTACAAGTGACGATTTTAGAGGCAAACTTGATCCAAGACTTAAGGAAATTGAAAAAGATGAAGGACCTGCCACATCGCCTGTAATCAATCCATTTGATATGAAACAGCAAAAAGAAAACGAAATTAATATTAATAATATAAATGATCAGGGATATACTGAACCAAAAGTTCAGCAAACACAGGTTGAGGAAGAAAAATTACCTTATGACAGCAGAGAATCAAGTGTTAATGATCCGATAACAAACGATTCGTACGATCAAGACATGGACCAGAATGAAGGTGTACAGCCTCCCCAGCCACAACCTTTGCCTAAAAAAGTTGTTAAACAGTCCTCTAAAAAAAATGCCGGTCAACAACAGGATAATCTTATACTAAGAGATAAGCTTAAAGTTCAGCGAGAAACCCCTGCTACAATAAATAAAGTAATAGTCGGCCAGTATTCTGACCTGAACGAAGCAAGAAGAGTTTCGCAGGAACTGACAGATTCAAATCTGAATGTTACACCCTTTATAAGGGAAAGAAATGGAATATATTCTTTGCAGGTCGGCACTTTTTCCAGCTCGCAAAAAGCAGCTAAACTCGCAAGTGACCTTAAGAAAAGAAATCTTGACACAAGAATCGTACAGGATTAGTTAAGGACAGCGGAAAAAATTCTTCGGCGATGTGAAGACGGCAGCTAGGAATTTTTGCAGGTTGCTTCGTAAAAAGATCTATGCACAACTTCTAATAGTATAATTACTGTTAATTATTTTCAGGTCGTTGAAGTACAAGTAGTCTGTTTTGGGGAATAATTGTCTGTAGCACCTGAGATTTGGATGTGGCTATTATAAAGTAAACTTCCTGCCCTTTTTCAATTTCTATATCATCAAAAGGTATGGAAAGTTCCAGAACTGATTTATGGCAATACTTCATGCTATGCATCATTACAATTTTCCAGAGTCCACTTTCAGTTGATTCAGAAAGAATAGGGGGCAAAATAAAGCCTTTATTGCTTGATATTTCAACCTCATAAGAATAAGCGAATTTTTGTACAGGATAAATTGCTGATCCTTTTGCCCTGACCCTAATAGGGGAACTGTATCTGTGCTGGTCCTGAATCAGAAAGTAAATATTTATTTCGTTATTAAAAATATCCTGTGCTGATTTGGACAGTAAATGCTGGTTAATATCAAACCTGAAATAAATATTATCCAGATCATTGCCAAATAAAATACGCCTTAAAAGAGTTTCTGACTGAAACATTGGTCCTTGCGGCATGTCAATGCAGCCTGCATTATTCCATTCGTCTTCTGTTTCTATCTCACCGGTAATTTGAGGTTTTAAAATACCTCTAGGACATCTTGACGGTCTTCCTACATAAGAATAAAAGGATAAATCCAGATTTTCCGGGACAGGTTTCTTTAGAATCCTGTATACATTTTGCAGTCGTAATCTGAACAGAGCATCAAAAAGATCATCCTGCCCTGAATCGTTTGGTTCACCATACCACCAGAACCAGTCGCTGCCTTCAGCAATTAATATTTCATTCCATGCTTTATCTAAAGTACTTTTTGGGTATTTTTTTTCTGCAGAAAATCTGATTAAGTCCTGTCTTGTTTTGCACAGGTTATCCCATGCCAGATTTTTTGTAGTGTCGCCAATCCATAAATGAAAACTTCTGTCTATCCATGAGCCTGTATGCAGGGGTATACGAAGTCTTGTTGCTGCTTTCTTTTTAATATAATCACTAACAGTTGTTACATCAATGGTTTTATCTTCTGATAGAATCTCATAAAGTTTTCTCAAAAATATTTTACCGTTTGCTCTGTAACTTTCCCAGCAATTTTCGCCGTCAAGCGCAATTGTTACAATATGTCTTGTATCTGGAGAAGTTTGCAGTTTTGATTGAATATTTTTGAATCTTTCATACAGGTCATTTGCGGCAACAACAGGATCATGGTTTCCGTATTCAAAGCCAATAAGGTCTGCCAGAACAGAATTTCTGCATAAAAAATGTATTTCTTTATCGCCAGCTTCGGTTCTGTAAATTTTGCTGAGTTCATAAGGCGATTCCAGATCACCATGAAAATTTCTCACAAACTCTTTATCCAGAGTCTTTGCCAGAATACCTTCATCAGTTATAGTCCATTTAATTCCAAGTGAAGCCATAAGTTCAAGGGATTCCGGGCTGACAGCCTGTTCTGGCGGCCAGATACCGGCAGGCGCTTTTCCAAAAGTTTTCTTGAATAAATCTATCCCCTTAGATATTTGTTTTTTAGCATCTTCAATCAAAGATTCAGAACTTTCCGGCAATTGGGTTTCTGATATTGATCTTTTTGCAGAATTAAAATCTATTAATAAAGGTAGTATTGGATGATAATAAGGGCTTGTAGAAAGTTCAATCTGACCTTTCTGGAATAATTCCTTATATTTAGGAATAATAAGTTTAATGATCTCTCTCTGTGTTTGAATTATAAATTTTCTGTCTTCAAGCGTATAACCTGTACCTTTGTCATACAGTTTTTGCAACCCAGGTATTTCTTTAAACCAGCGTGAATCAAACCAGACGAGATTATACCATGCCAGTATATCAGAATATTCCTCGTTTGAAAATTTATCAATACTGAATGTATCAAGATTCTGGCGTTTTTCATACAGCTTTCTGTAGGGTTCATGTTGAGAAATCATATTGTCATAGTTTGCATCAAAAAAATGATCAAGAATAAATGTTTTATCTTCCTGAGATAAGTCAGTTACTTCTGTTTCTGTCAGTATCAAATGTCTGTCACGAGCATTATTGTCGCTATAGTCATTTAACTGGTCTATTAATGACGGTACAATGTTAAATGTCTGTTTTATTTTTGGAAATTCTTCCAGTAATAATGCCATATTTAAATAATCTTTTACTGCATGAAGCCTTACCCATGGCATTAAATATTCACCGGAAACAGGGTTTTTATAGACTGGCTGATGCATATGCCATACGAATGCTATTGAAAGTTTTTTTCTCATTATTCCTCAAAAAATGTGTTTGATAAAATTAACTATTAACCTGTATATTTAACCTAAATTCTAACGATACATCATGTTTAAAGGTATATTATTTATTTCTTTAAATCAATAAGTTGTTTAAATGAATATTGGGTTTAGTTGAAAGCCAGAATATACAAGTCAAAATTTGTTTTATATATCCTTATAAATTAATTAAAACTGTTGTTTATTCAAAATTGCGTTTTAAAATAATTTTTTGCATAAGCAGTACTTAAGTCCACAAAATGTAATTTTTGTCTTATACTATACATGAGATTTGTAGAGAAGGGTGAGCAACATGAGCGAAGATCAAGCGATAGATTATAAAAATACTATAAACTTGCCAAAGACTGACTTTAAAATGAAAGCAAATGCTGCGGTAAGAGAAGTTGAAATACAAAAATACTGGGAAGAAAACAAAATTTATGAAAAAGCTGTTTCCAAGAGGGATAAGTCAAGAAAATTTATACTTCATGATGGTCCTCCATATTTGAGTTCTGAAAAAATTCATATTGGTACAGCTTTAAATAAAATTTTAAAGGATATAATTATAAAATATAAAAATCAATCAGGTTTTTACAGTCCATATGTGCCTGGTTATGACGGACATGGACTCCCGATTGAAAACGCCGTTGTAAAATCCATAAAAGGCGGCAGAGAAGCTTTAACTCCTGAAGAATTAAGAAAAAAATGCAGGGAATTTGCACTCAAAAATCTTAAAGGACAGGAAACAAACTTTAAAAGACTTGGCGTTTTAGGAAACTGGGAACGTCCTTATGTAACAATTGACCCTGAATTTGAGTCAATACAGGTCAGAGTCTTTGGTGAAATGGCTAAAAAAGGCTATGTATACAAGGGGCTGAAACCTGTTTACTGGTGCGCAGAATGTGAAACCGCACTTGCAGAAGCAGAGGTTGAATATGCGGAACACACATCTCACAGTGTTTATGTAAAATTCAGTTTTGTTCCTGAAGAAGCAAAGAAAGCTTATAAGGCAGCTGATCTGGATATAAGCAATCCGCTTTCTGTTGTTATATGGACAACAACTCCATGGACACTTCCAGCTAATCTTGCAGTTGCGCTTCATCCGAGACTTCAGTATGTCTTTGTAAAGAAAAATGATTCAGAAGATGTTTATATCGTTGCAGTCGATCTGCTGGAAAGCTTTGCAAATGGTGTGGGCTGGGAAGAAAACACTTACAAAGTTCTTGGTTCTACAACAGGCGAAAAACTTGAATATCTTAATGCAAGACATCCGTTTATGGACAGGAACAGTTTGATTATTTTAGGTGAACACGTTACAACTGAAGCAGGTACGGGGGCTGTTCATACAGCTCCAGGACATGGACTTGAAGATTACGAAGTCGGTAACAGGTACAAAATCGGTGTACTTTCTCCATTGACCAATAAAGGTATATTTACAGAAGAAGCGGGTAAATTTGCAGGATTAAGATATAACAAAGCAAATGAAATAATTATTCAGGAATTACAGGATAAAAATGCACTTCTGGCGCATGGCGAAATTTCTCACAGCTATCCGCACTGCTGGAGATGTAAAAAGCCCGTAATATACAGGGCTACAGAGCAGTGGTTTATTAACGTTGAGTCCTTTAAACCGCAGGCTTTAAAGGCTATAGATGATGTAAAATGGATTCCTGTTAACAATTACCAGAGAATCTACAACATGGTTGAATCAAGATCAGACTGGTGTATAAGCAGGCAGAGAGCATGGGGGGTACCAATTCCTGTATTCTACTGCACACAATGTAATCATTCTGTCATAAATGATGAAACAATAGACCATGTCGCTAATATATTCAAAAAAGAATCTTCTGATGCGTGGACAAAATATTCTGCAAAAGAACTTATGCCTAATGGTTTTATTTGCCCTAACTGCGGAAGCAGCGAGTTTAAAAAGGAAACCGATATTATGGATGTATGGTTCGACAGCGGAAGCACGCATGCAGCAGTTGTTGATGCCAGAAAAGATGAATTATGCGGAACACCTGTTGAAATGTACCTTGAAGGTTCTGACCAGCACAGAGGATGGTTTCAGTCTTCACTGCTTACCAGCGTTTCCACAAAAGGCAGAGCGCCTTATAAATCAGTATTAACGCATGGTTTTGTACTCGACGGACAGGGACGCAAAATGAGCAAGAGTCTCGGAAATGTTATCGAGCCGCAAAATATTGTAAATAGGTACGGTGCAGATGTATTAAGGTTGTGGGCTGCCAGTGTTGATTATACTAATGATGTTAGAATTAGTGAAAATAACATTCAGCAGCTGGTTGAAGTATACAAAAAAGTAAGAAATACTTGCAGATTCCTGCTTGGCAACTTATTTGACTTTGATCCCGAAACAGATTCTGTTGAATATTCAAAATTAAGTGAAATCGACAAATTTGCACTTCATAAATTACAAAAATTAATTGAAAATGTAACAATAGCTTTTGACAAGTATGAATTTTACAGGTATTACCAGTTCATACAAAACTTTGTAGCTGTTGACCTCAGTTCAACTTATCTTGATATTATTAAAGACAGACTATATACAGGAAAGAAAGATTCTTTAACCAGAAGGTCATGCCAGACTGTTATGTATAAGATAATGCATGTTTTAACAAGAATATTTGTTCCTGTAACACCGCACCTTGCAGAGGACATCTGGCAGTTTATACCGGAATGCCAGAAAGAAAGTCTTGAAAGTATTTTACTTTCAAACTGGCCAAAAGTTAAACCTGAATATCTCAACGAAGAAATCGATTCAAGATGGAATGAAATTCTCCATTTAAGAGAAATTGTAACAAAAGCCATTGAACCGGTCAGGGCAGACAAAAAAGTCGGGAGTTCCCTTGAAACGGCTGTATTCGTTAAAACTGTCAACAGGCCTGATTTAGACAAGATATTAACAGAAAGTGAATCAGAACTGGCAAATATATTTATCACTTCTCAGGCTGTTTTGCTAAATAATGGCAAAGAACCTGAAAAAGTGTTAAATAAGTATGAGGAAGATAATTATATTATCTACGTAACATCCGCGTATGGAGAAAAGTGTGAAAGATGCTGGAAATTTTCTGAATATGTAGGAAAAGATAAAACGCATTCAACACTTTGCGATAATTGTATTGAAGCGATTTCTTAAGAAAAGTGGAATAAAATGTCATCAGCAGAAAATGAAAGTAAATTAAATACAGCCCTTAAATACCATAAAAATGGACAGCTACCTGAAGCTGAAATTATATACAGGCATGTAATAGAAGAAGATCCTGAAGACTATAATGCTTTAAATCTTTTTGGAGTTCTACTCTACCAGCATGGCAGATTAGATGAAGCTGTAGAATATGTTAAAAGGGCAATAGAACTTCACCCTATTGCATACTTCTATATAAATCTTGGAAATATTTATACTGCCCAAAACGAACCTGATAAAGCCATTGATCAATATCAAAATGCAGTTAATTTTGACGCTGCAGATGCTGATCCGTGGTTTGGAATGGGAGCTTGTTATAAAAGTAAAAATCAGCTTGAAAAAGCAATAGAATGTTATGAGAAAGCAATAACTTTAAATCCTTCTTATTGCTCTGCCCATATAAATCTTGGAAATATTTACAACGAAAAAAAAGATTATAACAAGGCAATAGAATATTACAAAAAGGCAATACTATTTAATCAGAATGATGCAGATGTTTATAACAGTTTGGGTAAAGTATATTTCACCAGATATGAATTTGATGAAGCAAAATATTGTTATGAAAAAGCTATAAAAATCAAGCCCAATTTTGAAAATGCATATCTGAATTTGAGTGAATTATACAAAATAAAAGGTGAAATTAATCAGGCTGTTCAGAATATACATATGGCACTGGAAATTAATCCTGAAAATTACGAAGCTTACATTGGGCTTGGAAATTTGATGATTTACATAAACAGGACAGAAGAGGCTTTAGATTGTTTTAATGCAGCTATGCAGATTAATCCTGATAAGTCCGGCACGTTGCTTAATATAGGTAATGCATACAGAGATTCAGGAAATCAAGAAAAGGCTCTGGAATATTACTTAAAAGCGCAGGAACTGCTGCCTGATTCACCTGAAGTTCTTGTGAATCTTGGAAATGCATACTCAGATTTAAATGAATTTGATAAGGCCGTTGATTTCTTCAAAAAAGCAATAGATATCAAACCCGATATGATAATTGCTTATTTAAACCTTGGACATCTGTATATTGAAAGGAATAATCCTGACGAAGCATTGATTTATTTTAAAAAAGCGCTTGAAAAAGACCCGAATTATGCAGAAACACATTTTAATTTAGGTACAACTTATTTATTAACAAAAGATTTAAAAAACGGTTTTAAGCATTATGAATGGAGAGACAGGGTAATCAATATCAAACATCCAAAGTATATTGAGATTAATAAACCCAAATGGGACGGAAGTTCTCTTAAGGATAAAACAATTCTTTTATGTCATGAACAGGGGTTGGGAGACACTCTGCAATTTGCAAGATACCTGCCTGAACTTGCTTCTGTTGCAAAAAAAGTGCTGTTTAAACCGCCTGTTGAAATGATAGACCTCTTTAAGAGGACAGATCTCAATGTTGAAATAATTGACAATTCAATCCCTGTTGATCAAATAGAGTGCGACTGTTTTACTTACCTTTTAAGTCTGCCGTATTATCTAAAAAGCACATATGACAGCATTCCTCTTTCAGAAGGGTACTTAAAAGCCGATCCTGCAAAAATTAAATTGTATAAAGAAAAATATTTTAATAATGACAGGTTTAAAATAGGCATAAAATGGCAGGGAAATCCTTATGGAAATAAAAACAGGTCAATTCCGTTCAATCTGTTTTTAAAACTTGCTAATATAACCGGCGTTAAGCTTTATTCTTTTCAGAAAGGAAACGGAATAGAGGAACTTGACAATATTCCAAAAACTAAAAAATCAAAGTTGATTGACCTTGGCAGTACATTCAATGATTTTTCTGATACAGCTGCTGCACTTACAAATATTGATCTTTTAATCTGCAACGATACATCTCTTGTTCATTTAGCAGGAGCTATGAATATAAAGACATGGGTACTTTTACCTTTTATCCCTGAATGGCGCTGGTTTATGGATCAAACTGACAGTCCCTGGTATAAAAGCGTAAGATTATTCAGGCAAAAAGATGGTGGCAACTGGGAAAAAGTTATGAAGAATGTTATTCAAGCTTTAAAAGAACAGATTCATTCTGACTGATCCATTCAATAGCGCTTGGAGTGATTACGGCATAACGGATGATTTTTCTATTCAGCTTGCATAACTCATTTTAGCCGTCACTGCTATTTTGACATTATATTTATACGTCGCTTTTAATGCTGGCTAGAGATTTGATAGTTATCTGATTATCTTTTCTTTGTCCTATTAATAGATAATAAAGTTTGTTTTTGTCCAATGCTGTAAGTTTACTGTTTAAATAACATATTAAATTCTGGGTATTTCCTTCCTGTTTTATAGAAGAGAATAATTCTACGCTGAATTTATCATAAATATTTAATATACGTACATTTGTTTTCTTTGTTTTATTTTGTACAGCAAGACTTTCTCTGAATTTATTCATTTCTTCCTCGGAAAAATATGATTTAAACAATGGCTTCTTAATAACAGGTACTTTAAATAACAAATTTTTTTCAGGCATTTTCACGTATGGCAACATTGTAATAATTTCTTCTGTAACCCTGACTTTTTCAGACAGCTTGATATCATCATAGCTAAAACTTGAAACTTTCGGTATTTTTAGTGCTGTTATTCCAGCATTTAACTCATGAAAATGCGATTGCAGCGAAAGAGAATAATTTCGTACTGTTCTTAAAAATCCTAAATTATGTTTTATCCACTTAATTTTATTTGTAATTGGATTCATATAAAGAATATTAGGAGTTTCTATGCTGATACAGTTTTCCAAATTCTTTACATTAACATTACAATCAATTTTTTTTTCTTTTACCATTACATAAGTTGGATTGAATTCTTTAAAAACCGGGGGATCAGGTGCTAAACAGTCAAAATCATTAAATTCAACCTGTAAAGTCTTAAAATCATTTTCTTTTACAGATGCATTAATCCCGATTAACGGTCTGAGCAAAAAATAATAAATATTTTTCAGAAAAGAGTACAAATATTTTAAAATACGATAAACCAGTGTTTTTTTTGCAACAACTAGAACACGTTTATTCCAGCTTTTTAGTATGTTTAAACTTCCTGACTGCATATCAATTCAAGAGTTTTGTATACTCTGCCGAGAGGTTCATCAATATCCATAAATTCGCCTGCTTCAGTAAGAGTATTTATTATATTATCGAATTTTTCTCCAGTACACTCAAAGTTCGGGCTAAATTGTAGTCTTACCGGATGGTTTGCCTGAGAGGTCTGCAGCAGATATTCGGATTTTTTAACTTCATTTATATCCCCTGCTTGTGATAGTGGGGGTGCTTTAGTCGAAGAAATTCGTATTATAACAACACTGTCAGTTTTATAATTTAGCAGGTCTTCATCCTGAACCAGCAAAACAGATACTTTATTTGATAAAATCCTAAGCAGGCTGTCAGTGATGACATCAAGCTTAATATATTTTTCAAGGCCTTTTCCATAAAGCATCTGCTGGATTTTTGTTGGTATTATCGGGTCTGTGTATCTGAATTCAAGAGGAAATCCTTTGAAGTCTGTTATTAAAACAGCGCCAATATACCCATTAGTATTTGATGAACCGGCTATTCCATAAGCTAATTTAATATTTTCAAAAGTCATATTACTTTCTCAATCTTAAATCTTTATTATTAAGCAGTTTTCTAAGTTTCATGATTGCCTGGGCATGTAACTGGCACACTCTTGACTCGGATATTGAAATTGTTTCACCAATTTCTTTTAAAGTCATATTTTCGTGATAGTACAATGCAAGTATCATTCTTTCTCTTTCCGGCAATTTGGCAAGCGCCATTGATAAAGATTTTTTAACATCATTGGCTTCCAGCTCCTGCAAAGGGTCAACTGATTTGGCATCAACAATTGTATCGATTATTTCAAGACTTCCTTCAGAGGAAAAATCTTTATGATCATGCAGTGAAATGAGAGTGTTGCTTTCGATTTCATTAATAGACGCTTCGACTTTTTCTTTTGTAATACCAAGTTCATCTGCAATTTCCTGCGAATTTGGAATTCTGCCAAGCGTTACCTGAAGTTTGAGAATAGCATTCTGTATTTTTTTGTATTTTCTTCTTGCACCTCTGGGTACCCAGTCCTGACTTCTGATTCTGTCAATTATTGAACCTCTGATACGCATAATTGCATATGTTTCAAAACGCACACCTTTACTTGGTATAAATCTTTCTATCGCATCAATTAGACCTTCCACACCGTATCCTGCTATATCATCTGTTGAGATCGATGCCGGTAAATTTACTCTTAATCTGCCTACAACGTATTTTATTAAATATATATATTGAATAATTAGCCTGTCACGATATTCTTTATTTGTTTTATCTTTTTCAAACTGTGCCCACAGTAAATCAACCTCTGAGTCAGAAAGTTTCTTTATCTTTTGTTCAGGTTGTTTGATACTGTCAAGAGTACCCATTTTAATCCCTTAATCTTCCCTTCATCAAAAAAGTTTTGCCAATTTCTCCTACTCTAATTTTAGTTACAGAGGAAAAGAAGTCATCATTCAAAAACTGTATTTGAAATTAATGTAATATCTGAACAAACAAACCTATCAACTATTATTAAAATATTATATAATTTGATATGGTGAATTATATATGTTGAAAAAGCAGAATATACTTATCCTTGCAGAAGTATTAACCGCTCTTTTAATAACTGGAGTGATTGGAATCCACAGTTAACCAACAATATAAATAATGAAAAATATGTTACCAGTTCTAAAAAAGCTATATCTGCATTTAATTTGGAAAAATAAAAATGTTTAACAACAAAAATAAAGAAACTGTGAGTCAAATAGCTGATAATTTGCTTAAAAGCAAGATTATTTGTATGCTTCCTTTACCCGACAAGTATAAAAGACAGGTTGCTTTTACCCTTGCAGAAGTACTTCTAACTCTTTTAATTATTGGTATTGTAGCAAGTATTGTTATTCCAAATTTAATACAGGATACACGAAATGCAGAGCTTAATACAGCCTGGAAAAAGGCTTATGGTGCAGCAACTCAGGCTTATAATCTTGCAATAATTACTAATGGAAGTAACTTTGGAAAATACAGCTGTTCAGACTGGGGAACTAATGACCCGTTATTAAAATATAATGGTATTAAAAACCAATTGAGAATAATAAAAGAATGTAACGGTAGTACTTTTGGAAATTGCTGGGCAAAAGAAGGTATTACACCGTATGCTCCATCAGGTGGATGCGGAGGATTCCAAAAATTTAAGCAGAATGAAACTTTAGCTTTTGTCACAGCAGATGGTATGAGCTGGTTATTATATGGTTATAATCCTGAATCTTATTACTGTTCATTAATTGCTATCGACGTTAACGGATTAAAACCTCCAAATCAATGGGGAAAAGATACATTTTCATTTGGAATAGATGATAAGAAGCTTATTCCTGATCAATGTGATCCGACTCATACCCATAGTTCTCTATATGTTTTGGAACAATAAAGCTGATTATCTTTAAAACTTCTCTATTCTCCCGCAAATTTAAGTCCGATTGTTCCGACTATAATTAAACCCATGCATGCAAGTTTTATAAGATCTCTTGATTCACCAAGACAAAACATGCCGAATATTACAGTTCCAATTGTTCCTATTCCTGTAAAGATGACATAAGTTGTTCCAACAGGAATATTTTTCAGCGCTGCAGACAGACAATAAAAGCTGACTACCGCTGCAACAATCATACAGGCACTTGGCCAAAATTTTGTGAATCCATTTGTATACTTCAAACTGATTGCCCATCCAACTTCAAAAACTCCTGCTAAAATCAAATATACCCACGGCATATATATACTCCTCTCACTTTTACTTGTATTCTTTACAAATTTTGCTTCTGAACTAATTGTAATATAATAATCTTTTAGAAGGGATATTTTATGAAAGAAACAGATTATTACCAATGTTATGAAAAAATTGTTGAACAGTTAAAGCAAGGAGCTTTTTTAACTGTTCAAAATAAAAATGGCATAGTAAACACGATGACAATAGCCTGGGGAACAATGGGGTATATGTGGCGTAAACCGGTTTTTACAGTTATGGTAAGAAAATCAAGATATACTCATGAATTGTTAGAAAATGCAGACAGTTTTACTGTAAGCTTTCCGCTTAAAGGACAGCTAAAGCAGGAATTAAGCATTTGTGGTACAAAATCAGGACGTGACATGGACAAATTTAAAGAATGTAACCTGGCCATGCTGAAATCAAACAAAGTTGAAACACCTGTTATAAAAGAATGTGATCTTCACCTTGAATGTAAAATCGTTTATAAACAATCAATGGAACCAACTCTTATGAGTGAAGAGATTATAAAAGTTTATGGCGACGAGAAAGATTACCACACATTATATTATGGAGAAGTTCTTTCGTGTTGCGCAAAAGAGGATATTAACTTATGATTATTGACCAGTTAAAAAATGCTCATCTTTACTATGGCATGAATAAAAAAGTTGCTGCTGCTTTAAAATTTCTGGAAGAAAACAATCTTTCTATGATGTCTTCAGGCAGGTATGTTGTTGATGGTGATGATATTTTTGCTTTGTGTCAGAGTTATATGACTAAAGATATTAATGAAGGCAAATGGGAAGCACACAGAAAATATATTGATATACAGTTTGTGCTTCAAGGAAAAGAAAAAATGGGTTATACCAGCCTTGAAAAAATGGAAACTATTCAGGATTACGATGAAGATACAGATGTAGTATTTTTTGAAGGACAGGGAGATTTCTTTACTGTTCCGGCAGGATATTTTACAGTGTTTTTCCCCGAAGATGTTCATATGCCTGGAATAATAGTTGATACACCAGAACCTGTTAAAAAATTTGTAGTAAAAATTAAAATTTAAACTTATTCTTATATAATGATTCTTAAGAGCCTATCCGACTTTATCGGATAGGCTCTTAAGAATCTATTTATTTAATTCAGAAATTACATCTTTTGTTATGTCTATACCACCAAAGAATAAATTATCGTTTTTAAATACTGCAAACATTTTTTTCCTGTTCGCAACATTTTTTATTGCTAATTTTATATCATTTATAAATATGTTCATTTGCGGGGAATACTTAGCTTTAAAAGCATCTTTTCTATATTGTATTTCTGTAGAATACTTATCAGCAAGTGACTTTTTCTCTCTAAGAGACTTTCCTTCATTAATTTCTTTTTGTGCATTAGCAATATATGCGTTTAAATCTGCAAGTGCTACTTTTTGATTAGCCTGAAAATCCTGATATTTTGAGTAATTTGCCAGAATTTTATCAATATCAATATAACCAATAGAATATATGGGATTTATTTTTACTTCTGTTTTCTTTTCATTTACAGGTTTTGGAGCTGGAATCTGTTTAACACTAGCTGCAAATGTTGGCATACTTAAAGACAGAACCAAACTTACCGATAATAACAAGTTTTTCATAATTAACCACCCGGCTATCTAAATAAATTAAACTATAACATTATAAATAATGTTAAATACGATGTCGAGTTTTTGCAAACTAATTTAACATAAAAATTAATTAATAAAGATTATATTGGGACTGTTGACGAATACAAAAAACTACGTTTTTTCTATTCATCTTACGTCCCCGTCGGCTAGTGTCAAAACGCCGAAAACTGACCGTTTCCGCCGTTTTTCACTTTTGTTAAGGGGAGTGTTGATGAATAGAAAATAAGAGCTATTTAACTATTCGTCAACACTCCCATAACATAAATTTCATCTTTGATTCTGGCGGAAATCCAATTTATATATTTGTGTTTAGGATGATAGTTTTTTTCAAGAAAATTATCATCTTTAATATTTTAATAATAATTTTGTTCTTTCAGTATATTAATAATTTGTAGTAAAAAGGTTCAAAAACTTCAGTACTCATGATAAACTAAGCCTGATACTAACCAAAGTTAGCAATAAATTGATAAATATCTAAATCATCAAAAAATAGATTAATACAGCCTTTTCGGGTATTTTAAAAAGCTAACCCAGACAGGAGAATAATATGTCCAGAGTTGTGATCGATAAACAAAAATGTAAGGGATGTCTGTTGTGTATTGATGTATGTCCCAAGAATATGCTGGAAGTGGACAAAAATATTAACAAGAGTGGATATTATCCTGCTCGTTTTAAAGAAGAGAAAAATGAATGTATAGGTTGCGCTATATGCGCTCAAAGATGTCCTGATATTGCTATTAAAGAAGTATATAAATAATTACGCTGATAAGGAGCTTAATTGTGGCTGATAAAATTTTAATGAAAGGAAATCATGCAATAGCAGAGGCAGCTATTAGAGCTGGTTGCCAGTGCTATTTTGGTTATCCCATTACCCCTCAAAGTGAAATTGGTGAATATTTAAGTGCAAAATTGCCTGATATGGGCAGGGTATTTGTACCGGCAGAAAGTGAACTTGCTGCGATTAATATGTTACTCGGTGCTGGAACTACAGGAACTAAAGCTATGACTTCTTCATCTTCCTGTGGCGTTGCTCTAATGCAGGAAGGCATTTCTTACATGGCCGCAAGTCAAATTCCGGGTGTAATTATTAGTGTAATGAGGTCGGGTCCAGGACTTGGAAATATTACTCCTTCTCAGGGAGATTATTTTCAGACTGTAAGAGGCGGAGGAAATGGCGATTATAATGTTATAGCACTTGCTCCTTCAACAATACAGGAAGCTGTTGACCTTACATATAAGGCTTTTTATCTTTCACAGAAATACAAATCACCTACATTTATCCTGGCTGACGGACTTCTAGGCCAGATGATGGAACCTGTTGAATTTAAAGAATATCCTTATCCTAATGTTGATGTTACAGGTTGGGCATTGTCAGGAGCAAAAGACAGAGATCCCAGATGGATAGGGTCAATATTTATGGAAGAATTTGGAGTAGAGAAAAATATTAACAGCTTATTTGACAAGTATGAACTGATTTCTCAAAACGAAGTTGCCTACGAAGCTCTGTATCTTGATGATGCAGAACTTGTTATAACAGCATTCGGAAGTGCTGCGAGAATTGCAAAATCTGCAATCAAACAGGCAAGGGATAATGGTTTAAAAGTTGGACTTTTCAGGCCGATTACATTATTCCCATTCCCGAAGAAAGAACTGAATGACCTAGCAGACAATGTTAAAATGTTCCTCGATATAGAAATGAATATGGGACAAATGCTGGAAGACGTTAAACTCTCTGTTAACGGTAAACGTCCGGTAAAATTCTTTGGAAAAGCAGGTGGAATTATTCCTTCTGTGTCTGAGATTTACGATAATATTGTTGAATCTTTCGAAGACATTAAAAGTAATAACTTGACCGGGTCAGTTCGCTAATATATTTGATCCGATTATTAAATGAGGTTTAAATTAATGGAAACTCTGGTATTTAAAAGACCTGAAAGTATAAAGGAAAACTATAATTATACATTTTGTCCGGGATGTGACCACGGAGTTGCAATCAGGCTGGTTGCGGAAGTCCTGGATGAATTTAACGTCAGGGAAAAAACTATAGCTGCTGCATCTGTCGGATGTTCAGTTTTTCTCAATAATTATTTTAACGTTGATATTGCAGAATCACCTCATGGTAGAGCGCTTGCGGTAGCAACAGGAATAAAAAGGTCAAAACCTGATAAAGTTGTCTTTACTTATCAGGGAGACGGTGATCTGGCTTCTATAGGACTTGGTGAATCTATTCATGCTGCATCAAGGGGTGAAAAAATAACTACAATTTGTATAAATAATACCACTTACGGTATGACAGGCGGGCAGGCCGGTCCAACAACATTGTTGGGGCAGGTTACAACAACAACTCCAAAGGGCAGAAAAGCAGAATTGACCGGATATCCGCTCAGAATTTCCGAATTAATGTCAAATTGTGAAGGTGCTGCTTATGTAGCAAGAGTTTCGCTGGATACTCCGGCAAATATAAGGGCAGCTAAAAAAGCTATTAAAAAAGCTTTTGAAGTACAAATTTCAGGAATAGGATTCGGATTTGTAGAAATTTTGGCTATATGTCCTACTAACTGGCATATGACACCGGTAAAGGCGCATGAACGTGTACAAAAGGAAATGTTTGCAGTATTTCCTCCTGGTGTTTACAAAGATCTTACTGATAAAAAAGGAGTATAAGTAATGGAAATGGATCTTATTGTTTCAGGATTTGGAGGACAGGGAGTACTGTTAATAGGTACAATGCTGGCATATTCAGCCATGTTTGAAAAAAAGAACACTACATGGATGCCTGCATACGGTGGAGAAATGCGAGGAGGAACCGCTAACTGTTCTGTTATGATTTCTACGGAAGAAATTGCCTCTCCTTATATAGAAAAACCTTCTAATGTAATAGCTTTAAATACTCCTTCAATGTTAAAATTCCAGTCTAAAATTCAGCCGAACGGGCTTATGCTGGTAAATTCGTCCATAGTTGATGAAAAAACATCAAGAAACGATATAGAATGTATCTATATCCCCGTAACAGATATGGCAAAGGAACTTGGAGAGCCAAGATGTGCAAATATGATCGCGCTTGGAGCTTTTGTGGAAAAAACAAAAGTGGTTAAATTTGAAAGTATCATATCTGCTCTTTCAAAAGCGTTACCTGCAAGCAAAGCCGCTCTTATTGAAATAAACCGCAATGCCCTTGAAGCAGGAGCTGCATTTGTCAGGAAATCTGTTCTTGCAAAGTGCTGAGTTTAACAATTAATAAATATACCTTATATGCGCTCTATGATTACTTTATAGCGGTAAATTCTTTGATCTAACCTAAGTTTAAGGGATTATTTGCTGGAAATGATTTCCATAAATTTACATACAGTTCTGTAAAGTAGGTTGAAACCCAAGCTGCACTGTTTATTTTTTCCAGTAAGGCTTGAAATTTTCAAGATCAACAAGCAAATGGGAATAATTCCCGTCAAATTTTATTGCCCTGTCGTCGATATAAGCGTAAGCAGGTTCTTTTGTATTTGTTATATGACTGACATAATGGAGCATATTATATTTATCAAGCCACATTTCAACACTGCGGGGATTTCTTGCTGTGAAAATATAGATTTCATAAGACTGAGAAAGCTTTTTCAAAAATTCTTTTACACCCGATTTAGGCTCAAAAAATTCACTATTACTCTTCCAGCCGTTGTAATTATTTAAAACTCCATCAAAATCTATGTATATTCTTTTCTTCATTATTTATCCAATTCATTAGTGATGTAATACTTCACTGATTTATTGCAATAATACAACTAAAATTTATATTATGCAAATACAGGAAGAAAAATATCTTGAAATTATAAGTAAGAATATTAAAAAATTTCGGGAAAAGAAGGGGTTTTCTCAGGAATTTTTAGCCGAAAAAGTTGATTGTTCCAGAGAATTTATGAACAGGGTTGAAAACAGGAAAGAAAACATAAGCTTGAAAATGCTTTTAAAACTTGCTTATATTCTTGAAATTTCTCCTGAAAAGTTCTTTAAAGAATAATTATGACTTACCGATTTTTTAAGAAATCTTTACAAAAATATGTACAAATAACACTTATTCCTTTGTTTATTTTTAGTTATAAGAGAGAGAAATTAATAGAAATTAATAAGAGAGAGAAAAAATGAAAATTCTTAATTATCCTATCATGCAGTCCGCAACAGGAAACCGGCATGTTGACAACACCCCAAATTGTAGGGTGCGCAGTGCGCACCAAAACAATTTCCAGTCTCTTGACAGGGATACTGTGATGTTTGGTATTTCAGACGAAGTGGCTAAAAATATTTTTAAAAATTACGTTGATAAAAATTATAATGATAAATTATTAAGTAAGGTTATCGATACTATCAAAGAGATTAATGATAAAAACAAAGCAGTAAGTTTAATGGAAAAAGTAGGAATACCTGAAAAAGAAAGAAATAACATCATAAAGTATTCTAAAAATGAACCTATTTCTGGAGAATGGTTTGTTGGTGGAGCTGGTTAATCAAGTTATTTTGTTTTTATATTCCTGTTAATCATATCAGCAAGGTTATAACCAATAAATGCGCCGAGTCCCATGCCGGCTACTGCTCCAGCCGGACCCAGCGGAGCCATTAATGCTCCGACAAGGCCTATTGATAAAACCGAAGTAGTTACACCTATTGTTGATTTTAAAGCCTGCTTGCTCCCATTTGTAAATTTATCCCCTGTATTTTCACCCCTGTTAAATGCTTTGATTATTGACGGAATAGTGAAAAGATAAAGCAATCCTGCTCCAATTATGGTTATTCTCTGGTTTGTTTGGCATACAAGCCTGCCAATTTTTGAACCGCCTTCAAGTTTTATTAAAACAGGCTTGTAAGTGTCTTTTATGTATTCACCGGTTGTGAAGTCTTTGGATATTCTAGGGATTTTGTCCTCAGAAACAATCTTATCTCCTTCTTCTACACTAAACCAATTTTTTATTTTTTGTCCAAATCGAGTTTCATAAAGTGAATGATCAAACTCATGAACATAATAACCCCATTTGCCCATTTTATTGACAAGCGGCTGGATAAGAGAATTTCTTACGAATGAAAATGATTTCTGATAAGATTTATAATAGGAATTCATGTCTAACTTGCCTGTAATTTGCTTTACAGTAGCTTTCATATCATTAAAATCTTCCGTCGATAAAATACCCATAGTAACGATCATGCCAAGTGCGCCAAGATAATCGCCATTCTTGATTTTATCCGGCACAGACATGATACGCCTTAAGAATATAATCGGGCTGACTGCAAGCAAAAATGCCTGTTTTGCAGTTTCATTATTCCAGATACTGCTGTAAAAAGGTTTTAAAGATTCAGGGGTTTCTTTGTCCTGATTGCTATTTTTAGATTCAATTTCGTGCTTTTCATCTTCCGGCCTGTTTGTAAAAACATCAAAAGTATTTTTATCCGCTGATGAAATGTTTTCTTTATCAGGCTGTGTCATACCGCTGCAAAAGCAAGGCGAATAAGGCAGCGTATTCTGTCGATTTGTATAGTTCAAGAACGTTGTATTATAATTACTCAGGATATTCTCCTTTTTGTAATGCTTACAGCCGATCGAGCATTCAGGCATAATTATATTTGTTCTATTTATATAAAAACATTTTATTCAGGCTTCTTTCAGAAAACTGGCAAATTGTTACAAAAATTGTTGTTACATAACAGTAAAAAAGTATCTGTAAAATCCGAAATTTATTTTGGGAGTGGTATAGTAAATGCACTCAATAATTATATTTTTTCTAAGAACAGCAGAAAAAATTCTTCATGAAAGCGGTGGTTAAGAATTTTTTCCACTGTCCTTAGAAAATAATAGCTATTTAACCATTCGTCAACACTCCCCTTCAATATAAAGACTATACAATTAAAGTTATGTATTGTAAAATATAGGTAAGATTAGTGGAGATAAGCAAGAGTTTTTACAAGTTAATATGACTGATAAAATTAATGAAAAGATCATAAGTATTTTTGCCAAGCATAAAAAGCAGTTGCCTATTGAAGAAGGACATAAAGTAATAAGAAATTCCGATGGCTTTTATTATGTTTGTATTAACAAAGATGAAAATGGCAAGCATTTTGATAAAAAGAAGCTTCTTGAAAGAACAATCGCCTGTTATTACATAGTAAAAGTCATGTTAGAGAGGAATGAACATCCTCAAATTTGCAATTTCAGAGTGCCGGGTGAACGTATTCTTGAGTTTCTCTCTTCCTACATTAATGAGGAAAACGAAGGAACAATAATAGAGATAGACAAATATTTTCCTGACGATCTTGCTTAAGTTAAAATCTTTTTGGTCTATTGTATTGTGGTATAAATAAAGTCAAAAGAGGATTAAAATTTAATTATTAAAATACGCAGTTAATTTAAAAATAATAATAAATTAATTTAAAAAATAATAAAACTTTTGTCATTAAATGATGTCTAAATATTTTAGACGGGTATTTTGAATTTAGTTAAAGGAAATTAGAGGGGTTTAATATCCCCTCATGCAAAAATTATGCAAAACAAAATTAAGAATATTTTATTAGAGGTAAATAAGCCTTCAAGATATATCGGCGGTGAAACAGGCAGTTTTAACAAAGAATGGGATAAGGCAAAAATCAGGGTAAATATTGCTTTTCCTGATCTTTATGAAATCGGGATTTCCAATCTTGGTCACAGAATTTTATATCATGTAATGAATACAATTTCTGACGATTTTCTGGCAGACAGGTCTTATGCACCGGAAGTTGATTTTAAGGAGCAGCTTAGAAAAAATAATCTGCCTTTATACGGAGTGGAAAGCTTTAAGCCTCTTTGCGAGTTTGATATAATTGCTTTTTCTCTCCAGTACGAGCTTAGTTATCCGACAATTCTTTCGATGCTGGAAATGGGAAATATTCCTGTATTTAATAAAGACAGGACAGATTCCGATCCCCTGATTGTTGCCGGCGGACCTGGAAGCTACAATCCTGAACCGTTAAGAGATTTTATCGACGCTTTTATTATTGGCGACGGGGAAGAAATAGTTATAGAAGTTCTGGAATGTGTCAAAAACTCAAAATTAAATAATGAATCCAGAGAAGAAACATTAAAAAATCTTTCTAAAATAGAAGGAATTTATGTTCCGAGATTTTACAGTTTAAAAGAAGACTTTTCCCGACCTGTCCCGATCAGTTCTGAATTTCCTGAAAAAATTAACAAAAGAATAGTAAGTTTTGACAGCAAATATTTTCCTGTTAATTTCCCTGTTCCTTACTCATCTTCGGTACATGACAGGGCTGTAATAGAAATAAGAAGAGGATGCGGCAGAATGTGCAGATTTTGCCAGTCATGTTTTACAAATTTACCGGTCAGGGAAAGAAAACCGGAAGAAGTTATTGAATTAACAGAAAAACTATTGAACAACACAGGGTATGATGAATATTCGCTGCTGTCCCTGTCTTCAAGTGATTATAGCAATATTGAACCTCTGGTGTGTGAATTAAACAGACGATATGCTAAAACAGGCGCTTCAATATCATTACCAAGCCAGAGGGCTGATGCTTTCAGTCTTGACCTTGCAAACGAAGTCCAGTCAGTCAGGAAAAGCGCATTAACTTTTGCGCCAGAAGCAGGCAGCCAGAGACTGAGAGATGTAATTAATAAAAATCTAAACGAAGATCAAATTATGGATGCTGTTATGTCAGCTTATAAGGCAGGCTGGGGACATGTCAAATTATATTTCATGATCGGTCTTCCTACTGAAACTTTCGAAGATCTTGATGAAATTATAAATTTGATAAAGCGTATAAAAAATAATTCATGGAATTTAAAAAGAGAACTTAATCTTAATAAACCGCTTGATTTAACCTGTACAATGTCTATATTCGTACCCAAACCATTTACACCGTTCCAGTGGTGCGCTCAGGACAGTGTTGAATTAATAAATCAAAAAATAAGATATTTAAGAGATAAAGTTAAATTTTTAAAAGGTGTTAAGTTAAATTTCCATGACAGTTTTCTTTCTCAAATTGAAGCAGTATTTGCCAGAGGTGACAGAAAACTTGGAGCACTTATAGAAAAAGTATGGAAAAACGGTTCTTATTTAGATGCCTGGAGTGAGCATTTTAATAAGGAAATCTGGTATAATGCAGCAGAAGAGCTTAACATAAATTTTTATGATTATGCTTCAAAAAAAATAAATCTGGACTCTGAGCTACCTTGGGATATAATATATATAGGAATAGATAAAAATTGGTTGATTAACGAATATAATAAATCAATTCAATCACAGGTATCAGTTCCTTGTGATGAGAAATGTGCCGGTTGCGGTACTTGCACCAATTTAGGCAAGAAACCGCAGGTTTTGGAAAAAGTTTCATTTTTAGATTTAAAAATAAAAGATCCTGAAAATACTGAAACATATAAGTACAGGATTAAAATTCAAAAAACCGGTAATTTAAAATATATATCTCATCTTGACTGGCAAAGGTTGTTATACAGAGCATTTAGAAAAGCAAATATAAGTTTGGATTTTACAAAAGGATTTAATCCGCAGCCAAAAATATCAATAGGGCTGGCGCTTCCAATATTTATTGAAAGTACAAGTGAATTTATTGATATAGAAATTAAAGAAAATATGCAGGAAAATACTCTTTTAGAAAATATGAACAAAGTTTTACCTGATAACTCTAAAATACTTCAGGTAGTTAAAATACCTAAAAAAGAACAATGTATTGATAAAACTGTATGCTGGGCAAAATATTCAGCAACACCGGTTGAGTTGCCGGTAAATGAAAAAATAGACCTTGAGTGTATTGTTAAAAATGTGATTGAAAGAGATAATATAATTATTGAAAAACAAAAACATAAAGGTTTGAAAAAACTGATAGATATAAGACCTTCAATATACTCTATAAATGTAGAAAAGAATGAAAGTTTTTATAATTTGGAATTTATTTTAAGAACAGGACAGGGAGAATCAGAAGATTCTACCTGTAATTCCGTTGACAGTGTTAAAAAATCTGTCAGCAGTCTCAGGGCTGATGACTTTTTAAAGTTTTTAACGCCGGACATTAAATGGAATATAAAACGTGAAAAATTGTTTAATAGTAGTTTTAAAGAATTAGTATAAGTTTTAGAATATGTATTTACGAGGAAAAATTTAGTATGACAAAATCAATTGTTATTTCAGAGCGTGATAACATTGCTGCTGTAGTGGAAGAAGGAAAAGTAGTTGAATTTTTTATTCATCGCGGAGACATTTTGTTGGGAGATATTTATCTTTCATCAGTAGAAAATATTTTACCAAGTATTGACGCGGCATTTGTTAACGTTGGCAGCGACAAAATGGGGTTTCTTCATGCTTCTGACATAAGCGGAAAAGGTGCTTTAAAGGACAAGTTAAAACCCAAGCAACCTTTGCTTGTTCAGGTTGTAAAAGAACCTACAGGTAACAAAGGTCCCAGAGTTACAACATCAATAAGTTTACCGGGCAGGTTTCTTGTATTTATGCCGGATGAAAAAGGAATCAGCATAAGTAGAAAAATAACCTCTGCCAAAGAGCGTGCAAGATTAAAATCTGTAGTAAGTCTCATAAAGCCGACCGGAGTCGGTGTAATTATCAGAACTGAAGCAGAAGGTCAGTCAGAAGCGGAAATTCAGGAAGATCTTGAACTTCTGCTCGAAAAATGGGCTAATATTACAACTTCTGCTGATACCGTAACTCCTCCAAATCTTTTATACAGAGATCAGGATCTTCTTTACAGAGTAATCAGAGAAGCTTGTAACGAAGAGGTAAAAGAAATTATTGTGGACACGCCTTTTGCTTATCACAGGACAAACCAGTTATTCCAGAACTGGAATATCGGCAGTGATATAAATGTGTCTGTATATAAAGGCAATGATCCTTTACTTGTTGCAAAAGGTATAGATAAAGAAATAAGAAACGCATTACAGACAAAAGTTAATATGCCAAGCGGCGGATATTTGTATATCCAGACCACAGAAGCGCTTACTGTTATAGATGTTAACAGCGGTAAGTTTGTAAGTTCTGCTACTCAGAGTGAAACAATCAGAAAAACAAATTCTGAAGCTGTGCAGGAAATTGCAAGACAATTAAGGCTTAGAAATATTGGCGGCATGATTATTATTGACTTTATAGATATGGAAAACAGAGTTGATAAGCTTGCAATTCTATGTGAACTGGAACTTGCCCTTGAACCTGATAAATCAAAACCGCAGGTAGGACAGCTTTCAGATCTTGGGCTTGTTGAATTAACACGTCATAGACAGGGACAGAGTCTGGCTGAAATATTTACAAAAAAATGTCCGGCATGTTCAGGAAATGGAGTGGTGATGGAAGAATTTAATTTTGCTTCACCTTCCAATGAAGCAGACTTTAGATTAAGATCGGCTTCCAAATTAAAAATGCCAAATGGTTTAAATAAAAACAGGACAGGTAACGGAAACCAGCAGCAGAAAAATCAGCAAGCGCAGGATATTGTTAAAAAATTAAATGATGAAAACAGGGGAACAGAAAGAAAAATCAATACTTTCCCGTCAATTGCAGCAAAAAATATTCAAAGAAAAGCAAAAACGGAAAAAACTAACGCTGCTGCTGAAAATCTGACAGATGACGGAATAAAGCAATTCTTTGATAAAAAAGGCTTTGTACCAAATGTATCTAAAAATATAAGATTTTCTGCTGTACCTCCAAAAGTTGCGAGAGAACATTTAAGAGGAAACATGGATGTTTTTTCCGTATTGCAAGAAATTGAATCTGGAGAATCGACAGCAAAAGAACAGAATACAAATGAAAAGATTTTAAATAAAGGTAATATTCAAAATAATAGTGCGGTACAGGAAAAAATTGAGCAACGGGTTGAAGAAGCTGCCAGCCAAACAAAAGTTCAGCAACATGTACTTGAAAAACAAATTGAAATCAGACAACAGAGAGAAATAACTGCAATTCAAAATAATCAACCCCAAAAAGTTGAAAGACCTGTTGAACCTGCCGTTCAACAGCAAATTGCAGATATGCCTGAAGAAAACATGGCTGAAAAATCTGTTAAGCCGGAAGAACCTAAAAAGACAATCAAAACTCCTGCAAGAAGAGGAAGAAAGCCAAAAGCTGAAGGAGCAAAAACGACCACAGTAAGGAGAAGGACTACAAAAGCTGCTGCTAAAGAAGAGGAATAATTATATGAAATATTCTTCTTATTTAAAATTTGATACAAAACGTATTTCGGGAAATAAATCCCGAATGCGTTTTATGAGTATATTAGTTTTATCTTTAGCAATATTATTTTCGGTAAATTTAGCAATTGGAGCAGAAGGAATAAGTGCTCCGATAAAGAAGCCTCCTGTAATTAGCAAAAAAACAGGCGGGGCAAGTAACCTGGCAAAATCTTTGGCAAAACAAAAGAAAATTGGCGAAGCTCCGTCAAACGCTACAACTCAGGAAACCAAGGCAGTGAAAGAACAATCTCCTTTTTTTAAAAGGATGTTAAGCATGTTCAGGGCGTTATTTGCAGTTCTGGCACTTATTGGCGGTCTTGCCGGTGCAGTTTTATTTTACAGATGGTTTAAAAATAAAGCCGCTATGGTTGAAGCCCAACAGCAAGCCATACAGGCTGTAAAGGAATCAAAAGAACCAGAAACCGTCAGCGAAGCTGTTGCATCTTTTGTTAAGCATAGAATTAAAAAGTAATAATAAAAAGTAAAATGCCACGTTGGTTTGAAGTATTAATAGTGTATTAACAGTGATAAGACTGCAGAATAGCCTTTATTATTTTTTATAAAAACAATAGTTTATTACATTTTATCCCCAATTTTAATAAAACTTAACATTGCATTTAAAAAAGGCAATATATATACATCATTTGTTTTTATATATATACATACTTTTATGAATAAATTTTGGGGGGTATAAAATGACCTACAACTACACTCTTGCTTATCCTAATAATACTACAAATGGTTCAGAAAACAGCATATTAGCTACTGACCCAACAGGTTTAAATCTTCCAATGTTACCTCCGGTATCTACATCTATCTGGAATGATACATCAGCTCAAACAGAAGCAGCAACGGAAACAGAAGCTGCTGAAACAACTTCTGCTACAGAAGACGGTGTTGATGATGGAAAAATTAGTACTGGAGAAAAAGCTAAAGCATTATTAAAAGGTGCTGGATCTATTGTATCAACAATGATAGAACATCCTGTAGCAACTGTTGCTGTAGCAGGAGCATGTATAGCACTTACTGCTGTAACTGCTGGAGCGGCAGCGCCTGCTATAGTTGGTGTACTTGGAGGTATTGGTGCTACAGTTGGAGGCGTTAAAGTAGCAAAAGGCGCATATAAGGCTGCTACTGCTGAAACTGATGGAGAAGCTAAAGAAGCTTGGGAAAGTATCGGTTCTGGTGCAACTGATATTGGTTTATCTGTAGCAGGTGCTGGAACAGCACTAAAAATGGCTGGAACTACAGCAGAAGCTGCAGAAGTTGCATCAACAGCATCAAAAGCAGGGGAAGTTGCAGGAGCTGCTGCCAAGGTAACAGAAGCTGCAAATGAAAGCACTAAAGTCGGTCTGGTTAGTAAGACTGTAGGTAAAGTTGTACAACCATTTAAAAACCTTAAAGAATGTATAAAAGAAACACCAAATTCACTAGAAAAATCCTACACAACAATTAAAAATGGTGAAGGAAAACAAAATCTAGCTAAAAGTTATCAGGCAGTATCTGGGTCAGCTAAAACTAAAATAGAAAATACCAGGGCTAAATACTCTAAAAATGATGGATCTACTGTTAAAGTTGATGCTAAAGATCCAGATCCAGCCATACAGGGATCATCTACCACAGCTACAACTAAAAAACAATGTTATGTGCCTAATGATGAAAATACTGTACTTAATAACAATGGTGCAACCAGCATGAAAGTAGAAAGTAGTAATGTATATTCTGGTAAATCAACAGATCCAGTTACACCAAAATCATCTACTACTGCTGCAACTGAAAAAAAATATTATGTGCCTAATGATGAAAATACTGTACTTAATAACAATGGTGCAACCAGCATGAAAGTAGAAAGTAGTAATGTATATTCTGGTAAATCAACAGATCCAGTTACACCAAAATCATCTACTACTGCTGCAACTGAAAAAAAATATTATGTGCCTAATGATGAAAATACTGTACTTAATAACAATGGTGCAACCAGCATGAAAGTGCAAAAAAGTAATGTATATTCTGATCCACATAGCAGCATTACAAGTCGAGAAATTAAATTAACTCAAAGTGATGATGATTTCTAACTTTAAAGTAACAGGTTATGGTACAGACTCATATGCACTATAAAAAGAAACTAGAAAGACTGCTTATGCAGTCTTTCTAGTATATAGAGTAATTACGCAAATCATTAAAAACCTTGAATAAGTGATAAATCGTAATGGATGATAAAAATATGAATAACAAGGTTAAGCCAGAAATCGGACGAATCCATAAATAATTTTGTGTAAACCTCCGAAAAAACGTATAGTAGAAAATGGAGGTTTTTCACATGAAAAAGAAATATTAGTAAATTTAGTAATTAAAAACTCTTAAACATATCGCTGATCAACTCGCTGTAGCGTTCGACTACTGATAATCGTTTAATTTTTAAGGTCTGGGTTAAAAGGCCGTTGTCAGTAGAGAATTGTTCTGAGATAAGTCTTATAGTTGATAATATTTCATACGATCTGTAATTTGAGCGATTTTTGATAAACCGGTTTATTTCTTTCTGGTAAAAGTCAATTACCTGCTTATTGTTTAAATCTGATATATCCATGCCAGTTTCTGAAGCCAGCAATTCAAGTGCTTCTGTTTCAGGAACAACAACTGCCCCCAGTGCTTTTTGATCCTGGCCTGTTAACATGATTTGTTTTACATACCGGCTCTGGATACAAACATCTTCTATCGGTTGCGGTTCTACTTTTTCACCGTTAGACAGCACAATCAGGTCTTTGATCCTGCCTGTCAGGATAAGATCATTATTTTTTGTAAGCCAGCCAACATCGCCAGTATTAAACCATTCCTGTGAATCTATAGCTTTTGCTGTTGATACGGGATCTCTGTAATAGCCTTGCATTATTTGCAGGCCTCTTGCCATTACAACACCTTTTTGTCCTTGTGGTACCGGCTGCATGTCTTCAGGATTTACAATTTTTATTTCAGTATATGGAATTGGTCTTCCTACACTACCTCTTAAATTAAATTTAGGTGATCTTACGGTTATTACCGGCGATGTTTCTGTTAAACCGTATCCAACGAGAATTTCTATTCCTGCAATTTCGAAGAAATCTTCCAGATGATCAGCTAAAGCGCCTCCACCGGAAATACCTTTTTTAAAACTGGTGCCTAATGCCTGACGAATTTTTTTATAAAGAATAATGTCTCCCAGTTTATGCACAGGTAAAGATATACCTGCTTTTAAAAAAGCTGAAAGAATTTGTGCTATTGATGGATTTAAATTTTTATAATCCAGTTTTTGAATTGTTCTTTTGGCTTTAATATATCTTTCACTGGATGCAAAGATTGCATTAACCAGTTTTTGCTTTAATTGGGACTGCTTGCCGAGTTCCTGCTTTACTCCTGTGTAAATAGCTTCATATAATCTGGGTACTGCAATCAGGTAATTAGGGTTGTATATGTGAAAATCCAGCTTAAAGTTACGCAAATTGGTATAAACCATTGTTGTGCCGACAGAGAAAAGAAAATAACTGCACGATCTTTCATAAGCATGCCATACAGGTAAAATACTTAGGGCTGTACCTTTAGGATCAATATAAAGATGGTCATTAAGGTTATTTACCTGATGCAGAAGATTGCCATGGCTAAGAACAGCACCTTTGGGTTTACCAGTTGTTCCTGATGTATAAATGATTGTAGCAGGACTGTTTTTATGTAAATTTACCGGCTGAAAACTGTTCTTTTGTCCTGCCAGTATTACATCATTATATGAATAAACTGAACTTGCAGGCTTGTTACCCCATAAAACAATGACACATTTAAGATTATATTCGCTAAGATATGGTGCCAGCTTTTTATATAATTCAGGGGTTTCAACAATCAGTGCAGAACTTTTGCTATGATTTAAGATATAAAGTAATTCCTCTATCGGAGCACCTGAGCTTCTCACTGCATTAACGCATCCTGCTTTTAAAGTTCCCTGATCTGCTATTAGCCATCTGGAACTGTTTTCAGAAAATAATGAAACTTTTTCGCCCTGCTCTAATCCCAGATGCTGGATTCCTGCTGCAAATAATTCTATTTCCAGATCAAGCGCCGAGTATGTATACTCACGTGAATGAGCATGATATGGATCTTTTAACGCAATTTTTCTTGCGTAAACTGTCCCAAGCCAAGTCCACATTTCTGGAAATGATGTACATTTATCCGGTGGAACCAGTGCATTAAATTTTCTGTTATTCTTGTTTTTAAAAATGTGCTCTAAATTAGCAACATTATTTTTCAACCTACCTGCTGCTGAATCTATAATCATTAAATATAACCTTAACTCCCAGCTACAAAATATTTTTATTTAACTTAATATATAATATCATTCTCTTTATATTGTTGTAAAAAAATTTATATTTTTAAACAAAATATCACAAAAGTTTAGAAATTATTTACAAAATTTGTAAACTTATTTTTATTTATACTTAATTTTATAACCCAGAATAATAAGTGCCAGAATTAATACAATGAAGTTTGATACTATCATTTGTATAGAGTTGAGGGTAATTCCATACAAAAACCAGCAAGCAACTCCGGTTACATAAATTATAAACATAAAAAGGGATATATCTTTTGTGGATTTTGTTTTTACAACCTGCCATACCTGCGGTAAAAAAGCTATTGTAGTCAAAACAGCTGCAAATGTTCCTACTAAATTTTTTAAATCCAAATTTCACTCCTGTCCGGTTAAAATAGTTTTATTATTCTCTCAGCAAAGTGGACTGCGTTAACCATACCGGCATTTCCTATAGCCATTGTTGCAACAGGAACACCTTTCGGCATTTGTACCATCGAAAGAAGTGCATCGATACCATTTAAAGGACCTGCATCTCTAGGAACACCAATTACAGGAAGTTTCACTTTTGCTGCTACAACTCCCGGCAATGCTGCTGCCAGTCCGGCCACTGCAATAATTACTTTTGTTTTTTTATTATTCTCTACTTCTTCCAAATATGCAAGTAAATCTTCAAGATCCCTGTGTGCTGAATATATTTTAAATTCTGTTTTTATATTTTTACTTTCAGCAAGTTTTAACGCAGGCTGAACGAATTCACGATCACTCTCTGACCCGGCAATTATTACAAGCTCCTGCATAATGAACCTCCTATATCTTTTCTGTAGTATTTATCAGAGAAAATTAATTCATCAGCTGCGGAATAAATATCTTTTGAAGGGTTATTTCCTGATTTGCATATTGAAAGCACCCTGCCTCCGTTTGCAACAAGTTTGCTGTCTGATTTTTTCACACCTGCATAGAAAATATTCACGCCGTATTTTTTCGATATTTCATCTATGTTAGCAATTTCAGCACCTTTAACCGGACATTCGGGATATCCTTTTGCAGCAACTACAACACAGAAAGAAATTCCTTCATTCCATTCAAGCTTTACTTCATTCAGTTTTTTGTTTACAGCTTTGTCAAAAATATCAAGCAAATCGCTCTTTAAGTGCATTAAAAGCGGCTGGGTTTCCGGGTCTCCAAATCTCATGTTGTATTCAAGCACTTTAACTCCTGCTTTTGTTAAAATCAGTCCTGAATAAACAATTCCGACAAAATCCGCCTTTTCATTTTTTAAAGCGTTTTCAAGAAGTTTTACGTAGTTTTGAATTTCACTGTTTTCCTGTTCTGTTAACAGAACAGGACAGTATGCCCCCATTCCGCCTGTGTTTGGTCCCCTGTCGCCATCCAGAAGTTTTTTATGATCTCTTGCAGGAATCAAAGGCAAAAGGGTTTTGCCGTCCCAGATAGAAATTAATGAAACTTCATCTCCAAAGAGAAATTCTTCAACAACAACTTTTTTGGATGCTTCTCCAAATTTTCCGCTCAGAAAATCGTTTAAAACATTTTCTGCTTCATCTATAGTTTGTACAATGACAACGCCTTTGCCAGCGGCAAGTCCGTCTGCTTTCAGTACAACAGGAGCAGTAAAATCTTTCAAAACTTCTTTAACCTGACTTTGATTTTCTACCAGTGCATATCCTGCTGTTGGAATATTGTTTCTTACCATAAATTCTTTGGCAAAAGACTTTGATCCTTCCAGCCTTGCCCATTTTTTGTCAGGACCGATTGCCGGAATGCCGGCTTCCTTAAATTCATCAACTATGCCATCTGCAAGAGGATTTTCTGGTCCCACTATTAAAAGATCAATATTTTCCGCTTTTGCTTTCCGGGCAAGTTCTGTATAATTATTTGCTTCTAATAAATCCCCAAGATGTGCAAAACCATCATTAGGCTTAGATAAATAAAGCTGTGCCAGTTTATCTGACTGGCTTATTTTCCATGCCAGTGCATGTTCTCTCGCTCCACCGCCGTATAAAAGTACTTTCATTCTATTCTCCCTTGTAGGATGGGCTTACTTGCCCATCAGTGCTTATTCTCTTGTGTAGGATGGGCATCCCTGCCCATCGCAAAAAAAGAATTTTATTGTAATTGATGGGCAAGTATGCCCATCCTACTCTATGACAATGTCTAGTATTTTTTTAATGTCATCAAAACATTCCCATTCTTCCTTATAATACTGCTGTTGTACAAATTTATTAAATGTTGAATATTCCCAATCTTTAGCATTTTCTACATATCTATGCTTCACCGGGTTATAGTGTATATAATCCAGATGTATGTATAAATCTTCCTCATCTTTAATAGTATGTTCCCAGTATCGCCTTTGCCAGATCCCTTTTTCTCTTTTTGAAATGTAGGATGGGCATACTTGCCCATCAAAACAGCATACCTGCCCATCACTAACAACAAGATTTCTGGAAAAATAATGCTTTATTGAAGAAATTATTTTAGGATATTGTTCAATATTTTCAGGTTTAATAAGCATATGCAAATGATCCGGCATAATACAAATTGCAAAAATGATAAAATTATAGATTTTTTTCACATTTATAAAGGCTTGCCTGAGAATCTGTATGTTCTTAAGCAAAATTGGATTGCGGTTATAAGTAACCATGGTTATAAAAACACAGCCGTCAGATTTAAATAACCTTCTATAATTTGTCATTTATTCCCTCTATTATTTGCTAAGTGGTTGTTGATGGGCAAGTATGCCCATCCTACTTTTATTGGTGAGTTAAAGCCCACCCTACGCTACTACTATAAAAAATTAATCATGCAATCAATACAGAAAGGTTTGTTAAATAATAATTTTTCAATGGCAAGAGGATATAACTTGTGTTCTACTGCATGAATTGACGTTTCCAGTGTTTCAAGTGTCATATTATCTTTAATCATAACCGGCACCTGCGCTATTATTTCGCCGGAATCAACGTCTTCATTAACATAATGGACAGAAACACCGGTAACTTTTACACCTGAATTATAAGCTGTTTCTATAACTCCTTTTCCTTTAAAAGATGGCAACAGTGACGGATGTATGTTAATGATTTTTGCCAGTTTTACTACATTTGCCGGAAATATCCTCATATAGCCTGCGAGTACAACAAGATCAAACTTGTTTGTGTTCAAATAGTTATAAGTTTCTTTAAATGGAACATGCAAGCGATTTATTCCAAGTTTTCGTGCTCTTTCAAGAATAAAAGCATCCTGCCTGTCTGAAATACAGGTAAATTCGACGTCCCTATCTTTAAAATATTCTGCTATTGCCTGAAAATTCGAGCCATTACCCGAACCAAACACGGCTACCTTTTTCATTGTCTGTTATACTCCCGAAAATAAACGGCTCATATTTTTCACACGTTTTCATAACATTATCAACATTGTCAGGTGAAGCTATTACACACATTCCAACCCCCATGTTGAAGGTTTTATAACATTCATCTTCTGCAATTAATTCTAATAGTCTCTGGAATATATGTTGAGAGGGTATTTTGTCCTTTTTAACTTCTGCTGTAAGGTGGTCTGGAATAACTCTTTCCAGATTTCCGGCTATTCCACCACCGGTTATATTAGCACATACCTTGATTGATTTGTTCTTGCACAGTTCAATAATTTCATTAACGTAAATATGTGTAGGCTCCAGTGATTCTATAAAGTCGTTTGGCGACAATAGGCCTGTATTAAATAGTTTTCTTATGAGAGTATATCCGTTTGAATGCGGACCGCTTGATTTTAAGCCAATTACGACATCGCCTTTTTCCACATTTTCTTTTCTTAAGATATTTTCTTTTTTTACTATTCCAACCGCAAATCCGCCCACATCGAAATGGTCTTTGGATATAAGATTATTTAATTCTGCTGTTTCCCCGCCAAGCAGTGTACAGTTGTATTTTAAAAGGACATCTTTCAATGCTTTAATAAACCTTGCCATTCTTTCCACATCAAGTGAATATGTAGCAATATAATCCAGAAAAAACATTGGTTGACCACCAACACATATCATATCATTCAGGCTCATAGCAGCGAGATCAACAGCAATAGTTTCTATCAAATCATTTTCGGCCAGTGGAATTACTTTTGTGCCAACCCCGTCTGTACAGCCAACTAATGCATATTCAGGTATAAGCGAGTGTTCGTAAATACCGGCAAACATCCCTATATTGTCGCTGGAAACTGTTCCTCTGATAATTTCCGTAAGCTTGTCAGCTTTTTCTATATCGACTCCTGATTCTTTATAATCCACTTTTATTTCCTTTCAAAACAATGGTAACACCAGCCTGTATCTCCAAAAATTTGTTTTAATCCTTCAAATGAGATATAAGCTAGACTGTCTGATTCAATATAATTATTTAATCTTTCTATATTATTAAATGAATTTGCTATCAATTCTTCTTTTGTCGGGATATCCACTCCCCAGTAACAAACATTTATCAGCATCGGGGATGCTATTCTTAAGTGAACTTCCTTTGCTCCCGCTGCTTTAAGCATTCTTACAATTTCTCTTGAAGTCGTACCCCTTACAAGTGAATCGTCAACAAGAACAATTTTTTTACCGGATATTACTTCTTTAATAGGGCATAATTTTTCCCTCACGCTGTTTCTTCTTGCTTCCTGTTTCGGTTTTATAAAAGTTCTGCCTACCCAGTGATTTCTGAGCAGTCCCATTTCAAGAGGTATGCCTGATTCATGAGAATATCCTATTGCGGGTGCGAATCCTGAATCCATTACAGGTACAACAATGTCAGCATCAACAGGATTTTCAATTGCACATTGTTTACCTATTTCTACCCTGCTTTTATAGACATTTCTGCCGAATATATTGGAATCGGGTCTTGCAAAGTATATATGTTCAAATACACATTTTTTCTCCGGTTCGGGCTTTGCAAACGGCATTATTTTATAACCGCCTGAAGTAATTTCTATCCCTTCGCCGGGTTTAATTTCAGTTATTTGTATAACATCAAGCAGCTGAAACGCACTGTCTTCCGAACTTACAAAATAGCCTTCCTCTGCTTCGCAAAACATAAGCGGCCTGAACCCTGATGGATCACGGTAAGCCATTATTCTGCCAGGAAATGCAAATAATATTGACCATGCTCCACCTGTAAAATTATTTTTTAATATATTCCCAACTTCTGTAAATGTCCATTTTGAAGAGGGTTTTCTCATATCCCTGACTACTTTTTTAAGTATCATCTCAGTATCAGAAGATGTAAGAAAGACTTCTCCTCTCTTTTCCAGGTCTGCTCTAAGTTTAATAGCTGACTGGACATTTCCGTTGTGCGCAATAGCTACCCTTTCATCAAGATGCTTTACCATATAAGGCTGGGCATGAAGGTTATCGGATGCACCCTGAGTTGAATATCTGACATGCCCGATCCCGATTCTATCTTTTACATTTTGAATAGTTTTATCTGTAAGGACTTCCATAACAAGCCCGCTGTTTTTTATTACAGAAAGATCTTTATCACCGTAGCAAATGCCTGCACTTTCCTGTCCCCTGTGCTGAAGCGCAAAAAGCCCTGTCCTTAAAAATGGTGCAATACTGCCTTTATGGACATATCCACCAAATATGCCGCATTCTTCATGAATCTTCATTTTACAATCTCCGATTCAACGGCATTTTCATACAGAGAAAATAGTTTATCGAGTTCAAAGCTGTAACCGTCAAATTCCAGTTTGTTACCTGTACAAATACCAAGTTCTTTGAATGGAATATTATTTTCTTCAAGGAATTTCTTAACTTCCTGAGGCTTTTGGGTTGAGAAAAGGTATCTTCCGGTAATTTCACCGAACAATGCTTTTTCTGGATCATTAGAAAATATTAAATTCCCTTTAAATCCTGTATTACCGCCTTTGATTCCTTCAAACAACGCACCAAATATGCCGCCTTCTGAAATATCTATACTTCCAGTGAGTAATCCTGTATCTCTAAGGATAAATATTGTATCACTGAGGTGCTTTTCAAGGATTGGATCAACTTTGTCAACCAGTCCGCCCAAAAAGTTATATTGTGTTCTGTAATAAAGTGATCCGCCTATATTAGAATTATCATTAATTTCTTTTCCTATTAGGAATACTGTCTCGTTTTCTGCTAAGCTTGCTTTAATTAACTTGTCCGGACTGTCAATATACCCGACCATCCCGATAGCCGGTGTAGGGAATACCCTTCCGTCAGGCGATTCATTGTAGAAAGAAACATTTCCAGATACAACAGGAATTCCTGCTTCCCTGCACCCGTCAGAAATACCGTCAATAGATTTAACGAACTGATAAGCTACTTCATCTTTTTCAGGATTGCCAAAGTTCAAGCAATCTGTAATTCCCAGTGGGTGAAATCCACTGGAAACAAGATTTCTATATGATTCCCAGATTGTATTTTTTGAGCCTTCATAAGGATCGAGAAATACCTGTCTGCCGTTAGAATCTATAGTCAGACCGACGACTCCGCCTTCTTCCTGTATCCAGATACCTGCTGCACCGGATTGTCCCGGCCTTAATGATGTCCGGTTTCCAACAGTATGATCGTACTGTCTGTAAACCCATTTTTTAGACGCAAAATTCGGATCGCCAACCAGCTTTTCAACAGCTTTATTTATTGGAGTTGTTTTATCAACAGTATTTTCCCTGAGTTCTTTTATATAATCAGGTTCTATTTCAGTAAGGGTATATCTTGGCCCTTCGTTTAATATTTCAGGTGATACTGATGCAACAAGATTATCCTGCCAGTACAGGTCATACAGGCCTGTATTGGTTGTTCTTCCAATAACAGAGGCAGGTATATCATATTTGCGGGCTATTGCTATGACTTTATCAAGTCCGTTCGGACTTACCATAAAGATCATTCTTTCCTGTGATTCAGACAGCATTATTTCCCAGGGCTGCATTCCTTGTTCTCTTAAGTGAACCGTATCCAGCTGAAGATCAAGTCCGCAATTGCCTTTGTATGCCATTTCTGATGTTGAAGATAAAAGCCCTGCCGCTCCACAGTCTTGACATGCTATTACTTCGTCCAGCGCAAGTATTTCAAGAGTAGCTTCTATCAGAATCTTTTTCATGAAGGGATCACCCACCTGAACAGATGGCCTGTCTTCTTTTGAATTTTCGGATAATTCCTTGGATGCAAAAGATGCACCGTGAATGCCATCTCTTCCTGTATGAGAACCAACCATTACAACAAGGTTGCCCTCTTTTGCTATGGAGGTTTTGATCTTATCCTTGTGCACTATACCTACAGCCATTACGTTAACCAGAGGTGATGAAGTATAGCTGGGATCAAAATTAACTTCTCCTGCAACTGTTGGAACTCCTATCGAATTTCCGTAGGCTGATATACCGTGTACAACTCCGTCAAATATATGTTTGGAGTATGTATCAGTCATTGGACCAAATTTTAGTGAATCTAAAAGGGCAATTGGTCTTGCGCCAAGAGCCAGTACATCTCTGATTATTCCACCAATACCTGTTGCAGCACCCTGAAAAGGTTCTACTGCTGACGGGTGGTTGTGGGATTCTGCTTTAAAAAATATAACGTGGTTGCCAACCTGAACACCGCCTGCATTTTCTTCTGACAGGACAGAGCCGCTTTTTGGCAATCTGGATAAGTATTTTCTTGAGTGTTTGTATCCACAGTGTTCCGACCACATGGCAGAAAATAAATAAGTTTCAAGTTCATTGGGTTCTCTGCCTATACTGTCCTTGATAAGTTTGTATTCTTCCTCGCATATATTCAATGCCTGATATAATTTTGTGCTCATTTTAATTCATTCCCTGTTTCAAATTTAACTCTAGCATGTTAAAAAATTGTAATCCATCAGTTCCTGTTGTTTCTTTAAAAACAGCTCTCTCTGGATGCGGCATCATGCCGATAACCCTTTTTTGTTTGTCGTACAAACCTGCTATATCATCCATAGACCCGTTTGGATTGTCTGAATATTTCAGGAAAATCATATCTTTTTCTTCTATTTCTTTGATAGTTTCTTCAGATGCAACAAATCTGCCTTCTCCGTGTGCTATAGGCAGATTTATTTTCTTTGTATTACCATTAATTTTCATTTCCAGCGGTGTAATATCGCATATAAATTTTGTATTCCAGTTTACCGACAGTATACCGGGAAGCAGTTTTGATTCACAGAGAATCTGAAAACCGTTGCATATCCCAACAACAAATCCTCTCTGTTTTTCTACATAATCATTAACTGCCTGCATTACAGGGCTAAATCTTGCCAGCCTGCCTGCTCTTATGTAATCGCCGTAAGAAAACCCGCCGGGCAGGAAAACTACATCATATTTATCGAGAGATGTTTCATCGTGCCAGACATATTCTGCATCCCAGCCAAAAAACTCGCAGGCTCCCTTTGTATCCCTGTCGCAGTTTGTACCGGGAAAAACAATTACTCCTGCTTTCATAGTTGCTGAAGCCTCCCTATTGTGTAACTTTCCAGAATCGGATTAGAAAGAACATCTTCTGAAATGCGGTTAATTTTTTCTTTTGCATCTTTTTCATTTTCTGCATTTACATTAAGTGTAAAGTATTTACCAACTTTAACTTCTGATTCGGTTTCCATCCCTGTTCTTCTCAATACTGTGTCTACTGCTGCTCCCTGCGGGTCTCTTACTCCATTTTTAAGGGTAACTATTACTTCTGCAAAATATTTCATTATTTTACTCCCAGAATTTCTGCTAGATGACGATATGTTGAAACAAGGTCACCTTTACTTTCCCTGTAAACATCTTTATCCAGTGACTCGGTTGTGCCTTTTTTCCAAAAACGGCAGGTATCAGGTGAAATTTCATCAGCAAGGATTACTTCACCTTCAGTTGTTTTTCCAAATTCAAGTTTAAAATCGACAAGAGTTACACCTTTCTTGTCGACATAATTAGATATTATTGAGTTTATTTTTAGAGTTGTTTGCCTTATTGTATCCAGTTCTTCTTTAGTAGCCAGGTTCATTTCAAAAATTTCTGCTTCAGTAATCAACGGGTCGCCTTTTGCATCGTCTTTAAGAAAGAATTCACACATTGGCGGATCAAATTTTAATCCTTTTTCGTAACCTTTTCTTTTACATATAGAACCTGCCGCATAATTTCTTACAACAACTTCAAGAGGGAAAATTTTAACTTTTTTTGCTCTCAATGAAATTTCGTCCAGATAAGAAATAACATGAGTTTTAATCCCTTCAGATTGTAAAAGATTGAAAAAATGACGGGTAAAAAGAGTATTAACTACGCCCTTTCCTGAAAAACTATCTTTCTTTTCGCCGTTAAAAGCTGTAGCATCATCCTTAAACTTGATTATAACCTCATCCGGGCTATCTGTATTATATACCTGTTTAGCCTTACCTTCATACAATAACGTCATGATCGACTCCTTTAATACACATATATGTACTCCTGTCTGTGAATGCGCCTGTTGCATAAAAAAACACACCAGAAGGTGTGTAAATCTCAATTAAACATTTACCACCTCCTATAGTAGAAAGATTTAAGGTCCTCCTGTAGAGACTCCTGCCCCATATTGACAGGATTATATAGAAGATATTCTGTTTATACTTACTGTTTAAATTCCAGATGAGTATAAATATTACTTTTGATGGCAATATATCATGCACCATGAGCCAAGTCAAACAAATCGCTTTATATAACTATATTTTCGGTAATCTTTCTTTATTAAAAATTATTTTGTGTAATGCAGTAAAATTAGATAAAAAAAGTTACTTAAAATCCCTATTATTCTACATTACTTGTCTTTTTCAGGCAGGTACTTTAACCAGTCTTCACCAAGGCCAAAAAAGAAATTATGCGCATCTATAACATCATCATAAGTTATAGGTGTGTTTTCACGATTTACTTCTATTTGAGAATTATTACCCTTTTTTTCATTTAATTTTTCCATAGAACTTTTAATACTATCTTTATCTATACCCAACAAAGCAATCCCGATATTTTTTTCGCATTTATGGCAGGTAATACGAATGACTGTGTAGTTATTTTCATTTCGGACTATACTTATAGAGTCTTCGTCAAACAGGTTATGACATTGAGAACATCTTATATTTGAAAAAAATTCTTTTAATATATCTTTTATTTCCATATTATCCAGCATCTTTCCTCAATAATATTTGATAAATATTATGCGATTTATTTATTTTTTTTTCAAATAAACTTTAGCCGAAAATCTCCTTAATTCTCCAACAATTGGTAAATACAAAGTTTTTCTCATTAAATACATTTAATAAATAGAGCTTCTTCAACAAATCCTAGAAAAATGAGGATTTCCAATTTTGACAATATTTATGTAAACGTGTATAACAGGCTTATAACGTATATAATCTGTAAAATTGACATTAATACACATATATTTTACAATCTTCTTGCCGCTTAATTTGTCAGCAATGGGAGTTGAATAAAATGTACAATGATTTTAAAGTAATAGCAAATTATTATGATGATCTATACGTAAAACCTGAATTATACAGCACTGAAATAGATACAATTGTTGAAATTTGCAATAAATATAAACAGAATAATGGTAATAGACTGCTTGATGTTGCTTGTGGAACCGGAGGACATATTCCATATCTTCTAAATAACTTTCGGGTTTCAGGCCTTGATCTAAGCGAAGATATGTTAAAAATTGCACGAAACAAATATCCAAATATTTCTTTTTACTGTGACAATATGATGAATTTTTCTTTAGATACTAAATTTGACATAATTATTTGTTTATATGGCTCTATAGGATTTGTAAAGACTTTACCTAACGTCAAACAGACATTAAAAAACTTTTCAAAACATCTTAATCCCGGTGGGTTAGTTATTTTGACTCCTTGGATGACTAAAGAATCTTTTTCTGACAATATTTTTGTTGATACAGTAGCAAATGAGCATATTAAAATAGCAAGAATGGAAAATATTAAGTTAAAAGAAGAAAATCTTGTTGAGGTAACATTCCATCATTTAATCGGCGAGAATGGCGAAGTAAAATACCATACACAGAATATTGAAGTCGGATTATTTTCAAAGGATAATTATATTTCTGCAATTCAGGACTCAGGCTTGGAATATATCAGTTTCTATGATGGGCCATCAATTATAATGGGCGCTTTTATCTGCAGACTTCCTGTTATTAAGTAGAAAAGAATGGTACTTAACATAAACATTTACAATAAGAATGCCCGCGACAGGATTCGAACCTGTGACATCCATCTTAGGAGGATGGCGTTCTATCCATGCTGAACTACGTGGGCATTTTTATTTGCAAGGTCTTTTACAGACATTATGTCATGGTTTTATATTAATTTACCAATTATAATTAGTTATTTTTACATACCGAATTTAACTTCTTATTATAATATATCAAAAACAGGAAAATTTCCTGCTTGATCCGGTTTAATTTTTAAAAAAACTGAGACCACCGCATAACTTCTCGTTGTGTAGCACTCTATAAATATATATTTTCATAAAGCTCAAATAAAAAAATATTATCCTAAAATTTCTGTAAATTAGTAAGTTGATCATATCTATATCTTAGGTTAGTTGAGTTATTCCCAAAATAGCACTAACGTCATAAAATATTAGCAACAAAGAGAAAAAGAGTTTGTGAGATTGCAATTTAGCATTTTTGCTTAATTGTAGGCTTAGATAATACCCGATCTATACACCTGTATTGTATTCAATCGGGTTTGATTATAATGCAGGTATTTTGGAGGATATAATGTTTACACAATTAAGTTTTAAAGCACCTAATGTAGAATTAAAAAATCTGAGAAATTTATGGTTTCATCTGACAGGATTATCCTGCAATTTAAAGTGCAAGCACTGTTATTTGGGCTGTTTTCCAAATAATAAAACCAGAAGTTTTCTGACTATGGACAAAATCAAAACAGCTCTTGAAGAATCAAAAAAATTCAAAATTGAAGAAATATATCTCACAGGTGGAGAACCGTTACTGCATCCAGATATAAATAATATTATCAGGTTAACCTTAAAACAGGCAAATGTAACAATACTAACAAATGCAACCCTGATAAATGATAAAAAAGCAAGATTTTTAAGGCATATTGAACAGGATTTTGATAATGAATTAATTTTTAGAGTAAGTCTCGATCATTATACCGAAGAAAAAAATGATGAAATGAGAGGAAAAGGCTCCTTTAAAAAGATTGTAAACGGTATAGACAATCTGATTAGATACGGCTTTAATCCAATTATTTCAACTGTTAACATCTGGAATGAAAGTGAAAGTGATCTTAAGCAGGGATTTTCTAACCTTCTTAAGAAAAAAGGATTTGAACCGGACGAAATAAATTTTAAAATTATCTCCCCTTTAAAAATTGGTGAATATTCAAAAAATATTCAGGGATACGATGAAAATGAATATGTTACTGACAGTAATATGAAAAAAACTCATAGTCTTGATTGTTATAATACTAGGGTAGTAACAGACAATGGTATTTATGCCTGTCCTGCCTTAGTAAATGACCCCAGAGGAAAAGTTGGAACTTCTCTTCTCAATTCATCAGAAAAATTTTTTCTTGAACCGGGAACTTGTTTTACATGTCAGCAGAACAAAACAGGCTTGTTTAACAATAACTGGTCTACTGCTGAATAATGATTGTAATCAAGATTATATCTTTTATTAATTGATTTTCTTATACAGATAATAATTGTAAGTCTCCTTATAGTCAGGAGGGACTGCATAAAGTATATTAAATATTTTAATTAATTTAAAATTATTGGGAATGTCTGAAAAATCTATTGACGTTGACATTGCACTTGGAATACCTGAATCTACCGGAATTGCATTATTGTCATAATAGACTATAACAGGATCATTTGGATTTTTGTGATTATAAATTATCTTTTTGCCGCGTATAGTGTAATTATATTTAATTTTACCCTTAAAAGGCACTTCCATGTCCTGCTTTTTGCCGGGTAAGATTATGAAATCATAATCATTATAATTTTTACGTTTAAATAAAAGGTCATATCTCAAAAGATAGAATTTCCAGGTTGGATTTTCTTCAAAAAACTGATAGAAACATTCCTCTGTTTTAGGCACAAAGGCTATTTGGGAATTATTTGGCACATTTTTACCTAAATATTTTGTAAGATCATAGGTCATTTGTTTTTCTGAAATATTTATTTCAGATCTTAATCTTAATTCATGCCTGAGTTCACCTGCGCTGCAGTTACGAAGTGCAAGTATAATCGGGGAAAAAGGCTTTGAAATATCACTGACAGGAATAACAAGAAAGTTAAAAATAGCAATAAAAGCAATAAGTGTTTTCCAAATAGTGTTTTTTCTGGTATAGCTAAAAATAAATACAGAAGAGCTCAAAACAACCGCTGTAAGGAAAAACCTGTTAAACCAGAGACAAAACCCCATTGCAGCAGAAATGGTAAAATAAAAAACAATAAAAAACAGGGCAGTTAAAGCTATTATGGAACTTCTTTTTTTTGAAAACCTGATTTTAGTCAGACATGACTTAAGAACAAGCGGCAAAAACAGGATAAAACCAAGCACCCCGAACATAGAATAACTTTCCTGAACAAAAGTATTAATTTCCGGCAAATCAACAAAAGCAAGCCCGTCAGTTGTTTTAATTCCAAGAAAATGGAATATGCCATCTTTAATACCCATAAAGAAAGGATTTAAGGCATTAGCCGCAGGTATGCCGGAGAAATCAAAAAGCATAATAAAATATTTAATAAGATTTGCAATAAAACCTTTAATGGTAAATCCTGGGGCATGCTGCTGCATAAAGGAAGCAGGACTAAAAGGATTGCCAAAATCTATATAATTTAATATGTAATTGTAAGAACTGAAGAGTATAAAGGCAGGAATGACCGAGAAGATGAAGACCAGTAAGGGCTTGTAGAAATTACGTTTCAATTCGTAAACAGAAAATAAAAGAAAAACCACTGCGAATGCAGGAATAAAAAGAAATGCTGTGCTTTTAATGCCAAGAGCTATGCCGTAAGACACAGCAGAGAAAATTAACGACTTTTTATCGTTTTCCCTGACTCCAAAAATAAACAAATATAAGGATGAAATTAATAAAAAAGCCATAATCAGGTTTGTCTGGCATGACATGGATTCAAGAATAACAGCTGGAAGGGAAGCAAGAATAAAAAAAGTCCAGAGGATTCTTCTTGTAGAGATTTTCTGGTAAGCCATAAAGTTATAAAGTACAAACAGGCAGCCTAAATAAGATAAAAATTCCGGCATCTGTGCCAGATAATCTCTTTTGAAGAAAACCATTGGCCATAAAATTAATATTTCTGAATTAATTGGAAATACAAGCTGTCTTATAGAACTTGTCTCAAAGTGATTTAACGATCCCTGCTGTACCCAGAATCCTATTCTGGCAAGATGATATGACAAACTGTCCCCAGAATTTGTAGGAGCTATCAGAGCAAGAAACAGGCTGACCAGACCTGAAAATATAAACGCTAAAAAGAGAATTATAAGAATTTTATCTTTTTTTAGCGCAAAATTAAATTTCTTTTTAAAGTTACCTAAGTTAGAAATAGCTATAGCAGGTCTTTTAAATAAATTCCAAAAGACAAATGAAACTATTAATACAGCAAAATTAAATATTAAAACTCCATTGGGATTTACCTGTTTAATCAGGGACAGTGCTTCAAAAGTGATTATTATTTGCGAAATTGCTGTTAATATGTAGAAAATAACGTTATTTCCAAACTTATCAGATTTTAATATGCTGCAAATAAAATAAGAGGAACAGATTACTGTTAAAAAAGATATTACAAACATCATTAACGGATTTTCCTATAAATACAATATTTATAACTATACTGGCTTTTGTCAAAGTCAATCATAATATATCTTCTGATTACTTTAAAGTTAGGAGGAATATCTGACAGATTTATTAAAGTTGACATTGTATAAGGTACGCCTGAATCTGTAGGATTTATATCTCTATTATTATACACTATTACCGGATCAGCAGGATTTTGCCTATTGTATATTATTTTATTATTTACAATATGATAATTAAATTTGATCTTGCCTTTGAAAGGTACTGCTATGCGCTGTTCCCTGTCAGGTATGATAATAAAATCGTAGTCATTATAATTTTTACGCTTGAATAAAAGGTCATACCTTAAAGAATAAATTTTCCAGGTTGGATTTTCTTCAAAAAACTGATAAACACAGTCTTCTCTTGCAAATAAAATAGCAATTCTGGAATTATCAGGAGCAACTTTCCCCAGATATTTTACGATATCATACATAAATATATGTTTATTAACATCTCTGTCTGCTCTTAATCTTAATTCATGTCTGAAATCACTTATGCTGTGATTGCGGAGAGTAAGAATAACAGGGAAAAACGGTTTAGAAGTATTGCATGTAGAAATAACAAAAAAGTTAAAAATAGCAATTAATACAATAAGTTTTTTCCAGATTGTGTTTTTTCTGGTATAGCTAAAAATAAATACAGGAGAGCTTAAAATAACCGCTGTAAGGAAAAACCTGTTAAACCAGAAACAAAACCCCATAGCAGCAGAAATAGTAAAATAAAAAATAATAAAAAACAGGGCAGTTAAAGCTATTATGGAACTTCTTTTTTTAGACAATCTAATTTTAGAGAGACTTGCTTTAAGAATCAGAGGCAAAAACAGGATAAAACCAAGTAATCCAAACATGGAATAATTCTCCTGAACAAGAGTATTAATCCACGGCAAGTCAATAAAAGCAAGCCCGTCAGTTGTTTTAATTCCAAAAAAATGGAATATGCCATCTTTAATACCCATAAAGAAAGAATTTAAGGCATTAGCCGCAGGTATGCCGGAGAAATCAAAAATCATAATAAAATATTTAATAAGATTTGCAATAAAACCTTTAGGTGTAAAACCCGGGCTGTGCTGATGCATATAAGCAGCAGGACTAAAAGGATTGCCGAAATCTATATAATTTAATATGTAATTGTAAGAACTGAGCAGTATAAAGGCGGATATAACCGAAAATATAAAAACCAGTAAAGGCTTGTAGAAATTACGTTTTAATTCGTTAACAGAAAATAAAAGAAAAACCACTGCAAATGCAGGAATAAAAAGAAATGCTGTGCTCTTAGTTCCAAGAGCTATACCGTAAGACACAGCAGAGAAAATTAAAGACTTTTTATCGTTTTCCCTGACTCCAAAAATAAACAAATATAAGGATGAAATTAATAAAAAAGCCATAATCAGGTTTGTCTGGCATGACATAGATTCAAGAATAACAGCTGGAAGGGAAGCAAGAATAAATAAAGTCCAGAGAATTCTTCTTGTAGAGATTTTCTGGTAAGCCATAAAGTTATAAAGTACAAACAGGCAGCCTAAATAAGATAAAAATTCCGGCATCTGTGCCAGATAATCTCTTTTGAAGAAAACCATTGGCCATAAAATTAATATTTCTGAATTAATTGGAAATACAAGCTGTCTTATAGAATTTGTCTCAAAGTGATTTAACGATCCCTGCTGTATCCAGAATCCTATTCTGGCAAGGTGATACCCTAAACAGTCTCCAATATTTGTAGGAGCTATCAGAGCAAGAAACAAGCTGACAAAACCTGAAAAACAAAAAGCAAAGAAAAGAAACTTGAGAAGTTTGTCTTTTTTTAGTGCAAAATTAAATTTCTTTTTAAAGTTACCTAAATCAGTAATAGCTATAACAGGTCTTTTAAATAAATTCCAAAAGACAAATGAAACTACTAATACAGCAAAATTAAATATTAAAACTCCATTGGGATTTACCTGTTTAATCAGGGACAGTGCTTCAAAAGTGATTATTATTTGCGAAATTGCTGTTAATATGTAGAAAATAACGTTATTTTCAAACTTATCAGATTTTAATATGTTGCAAATAAAATAAGAGGAGCAAATTACTGTTAAAAAAGATATTATAAACATCATTAAATTAATCATAAATTAGACCTTACACAGACAATCCCATACTGGAACGAGTTTAAATTCAGGATCTCTTTAAGAACGAACTGTTTTTACAGCTTCTTTTAAGAATCTTCGAAATTCATTATTTCTGGCTCCGTATGCCAGAAAAAGTAGTATAGTATATGTTATATTTTTGTTCCTCCAAGGTCAAAAGTTTTAATCGATTTTTACACTAATTTAATTTTTTAACTACAAGCTATATGTTATTTTTTCTTATGCTAAAATATAGATTATCTTTTACTTAATCTAAAGTAAATTTATGTGTAGTCTATTCAGGAAAAAAGCATGATAATTGGTTCAGTAAATTCTGAAATTATTAAAATTTTATTCAATACAACAAAAGAAAACTTATTCCTTGGCGATATTATAAAGGTCATAAATAAGGATAACGCCGGAATTTTGGCACAGGTAGTCAAGATTGACAGTTCTAAAGATAAACCATACTGTAATGTTGCCAGTTGCAAAATAATGTTTACTCTTTTGCCTGAAAGCAAAATTGTCAACTGGAAAGGAAATGTTCCTTCCAGAGATAATATCGTTTCTATTTTGTCAGACAAAGAAATTTGTACATATATAGATTCAAATGACGATAATAATGCTTCCATCGGGTATTTAACACTTTACAATGGAGTCAGGTTTGATTTCAGTATTGATTCACTTAAAAAGCCTACTCTAATTTTTTGTGACAAACAGGAACAAAGAATAAATACATCACTTCTTCTTTCCCAAGAAATTGCTGAAAACGGTAAAAAAGCTGTACTTATCGATTTCAGGGGAGAATACTCCGATATTGATAATGTTAAAAGACTTACTGCCGGCAGGGACTTTAAACTTCCTCTTGACTCAAAGGGGATAGATTTGCTTTATGAAAGAACCCTTATTAATGCATCGGCAGAAACGAGAGCAGTCATAGAAGATATTTTTATGAGCGTTCAAGAATATGCTGATGAAAGCGAAGAAAAATTCATTCCTTTTCTTTCCTTTAAGCAGGTAGTTGAGGATGAGTATGACCAAAGCCACATACCTGAACTGGTACTGTTAAAAAACAGACTGACAAAACTTGATAAAGAGGGCATTTTTGCAAATAATGCAGAAGAAATTAATGCTTTCGGCAGTGAAGTAGCGGACAATAATTGCATAATACTTGATTTATCAAAAGTCCCTTCTTTCTGGCACAGGGATTATATAGATTTTATAGTCAGTGCTAATATAGAAAGATATAATCAGAAATTTTTCTTTGTACTGGAAGTAATAGACAAGAATTTTGATGATGAATTGCTCAACAAATTTTATATTTCCGGGATAAAAAGTGGTGCATATCCAATAGTTTTAGCAGGATACGGGTCAAAGTATGCCGGTAATATTATGGTGGTTACTAAAAACCTGGTTTTCTTTTCTCCAAAAATTCAAACGGATAAATTCCCTGAATTTAACTGTTTTATTAACAGACTCGATTTTTCAGAAGCTCTTATCGTTGGTGATGTTACCAAATCTATCCCGTTATTTGTTCAAGTTGACCAGTTTGCTGTAAACAGTGAAAATGATGATGTTGAAACAGTAGAACCTCAGAATTTTGAAAAAGAATTCACAGATGAAGTAGTTGTTTCTGCTCAGGATCAGCCTGTTTATTTTGACGGGGAAGATGAATTTTATGAACATTATGAAGAACAAGGATTTGATGAACAGGAAGAACCTGCTATAGAATCAGACATAAATGAGACTGAAGAATTACCGCAAGACCAGTTTGATGACTTAGAAGAACTTTATTCAAACAAAAAACAGGAACAGGAATTTTCAAATTTTGAAGAATTTTCAGAAATAAACGAGGAACCTGAAAATAGCGATAATGCAATGCCTACACCTGATATCCCTGTATACTCCGCCGCTGAAGAGATAGCGGTAAAAGAGTTTGACCTAAAGGAAGGTGATAACGTAAGGCATCAAAAATATGGCGATGGAATAATCAAGAAAATTATCGGATACGGTAATAAAAAACTTTGCAGCATTGAGTTTGTAAACGTAGGCAGAAGACTTTTAGACCCGAGCCTTGCTGTTATTGAGAAAATTTAGTTTTTAAATAGAAAAAACCCTCTTATTAAGTACAAAGAGGGTTTTTTAGTCTTAATACCAGTTTATTATTGAGTTCGTTTACTATAGGCTGTTTCTTGTCTATCAAGATTTCACAAGTAATAAAAAATGCGTAAGTATTTTTTATTACTTCTTTACTTTAACCATTACTTTTTAAAAATTTTTCCTAAAAATAAAGTCAAAGGATCTTTCCTATTTATTTCTTCCCATTCTTTTTGCACTTCAGTATCGTGATGTTTTATTTCTGCTCTGGTGGATGTCAATGGCATTTTTCTGTGACGTGCATCTTTTCTCAGCAGATAAGCTGCTGTTTCTTTCTTTGTTGGTCGCCTTCCTATTTTACCATCTTCTACAAATGCACAAAAAGCTTGACAGGGTTTTATTACACATTTTTTAAAAAGGCCATTTAGTCTGCCATTGAAAGATACTTCTGACTGGCAATTAACAGGTATTTTAGGTTGATGACTTACTTGAATTTCTTGTTGCTTTCGTGTTCTGCCTTGAAAATGTACTTGATTTGTTTGAATACTTAACATCTTTTTATCTCTCCTTTTTAGGTACATCTCTATAAAGGGGATAAATACTAAAAGTTGCCATGCAAACAGAGCTCTTTTACAATTCTTTACTTGGTTGTAGCAAATTAAAAAGGTATAAGACCTGTGTTTATTATTCTTATACCTTTTATAATTAAAATTTTTACTAATTGAGACTTTTCTAAGGGCATTAATTTGCTAAATAGCAGCGTTTCCTTTTTCACCTGTTCTTATTCTTATTACTTCTTCAACCGGATAGATAAATATTTTTCCGTCTCCAATTTTGCCGGTGTTTGCAACTTCTCTGATTATCGATATTACTTTATCCAGCATTTCAATAGTTACGACCAGTTCGATCTTAACTTTAGGCTGAAAAGTTACGATATACTCATCAGATCTGTACACTTCAACGTGTCCTTTTTGTCTGCCAAAACCCTTGACTTCGCTGACAGTCATTCCATGAATACCTATCTGGTTCAGTTCATAAATAACGTCATCCAGTTTGGCGGGTTTTATTATTGCTTCTATTTTTTTCATTATTAACCTCACTTAATTCTTTTACTAATTAAAACACTCCCGCTATCGCATTAAAAACTGTAACTTCTTTCGCCATGCTGACTGAGATCAAGTCCTTCCGCTTCGTTGTCGTCACTTACCCTCAGTCCTATTGTTATATCAAGAACTTTTAATATGATCATTGTAACAATAAAACAGTAAGCAATGGAAGAAATTACGCTGATAGCCTGAATTCCTATAAGTGAAGCATTACCATAAAATAAACCGTTATTTCCGGCAGAATTAATTAATTTTGTAGCAAATAATCCAGTTGCAAGAGCGCCAAGAGATCCACCGACCCCGTGAATACCCACTGCATCAAGGGAATCATCATAACCAAGCTTGCTTTTTAAACTTACTGCTATATAGCAGACAGCTCCTGCAAAAAGTCCTATTATTATAGCAGCAATCGGACCTACAAATCCGGATGCAGGTGTTATAGCTACAAGTCCTGCTACTGCACCTGATGCAGCACCAAGTACAGTTGGTTTTTCTCTGTGTATCCATTCTGTTATAACCCATGATAATGTAGCTGCAGCAGTTGCAATTTGGGTAACAACAAAAGCTGATGTTGCAAGAGCACCTGAAGATAATGCACTGCCTGCATTAAAACCAAACCATCCAAACCATAATAATGATGCGCCAATTACGGTTAAAACAAGATTATGCGGCACCATCTGATCTTTTTTGTAACCTCTTCTTTTACCTACCATAATTGCAGCAGCTAAAGCTGAAGCACCTGAACCGATATGAACAACTAATCCTCCTGCAAAATCAAGCGCACCCATATTCCTGAGCCATCCGCCAACGCCCCAGACACTGTGAGCAAGCGGTGCATAAACAAACGTTGCCCAGAGCAACAAAAACAGTAAAAATGTGCTGAATTTAAATCTTTCTGCAAATGCGCCTGTTATCAAAGCTGGTGTAATAATAGCAAACATCATTTGAAATACCATAAATGCCTGATGAGGAACAGTTGCCGCATAATCAGCATTTGGAGCCAGTCCGACATGATTTAATCCAATCCAAGAAAGACTGCCAATTATATGTCCTACATCCGGTCCAAATGCCAGGCTGTAACCTATCAAAACCCACCAGACAGAAATTACTGCAAGTGTAATAAAACTCTGCATTACTGTACCGAGAACATTTTTCCTCCTGACCATACCGCCATAAAATAGTCCAAGGCCCGGAGTCATAATCATTACTAATGCTGATGAAATTAATAACCAGGCAGTATCGCCTTTATCTATTTGTGCCATAGCAGCAGTTATATTTGTTGCTGCAGCCGATGCATCAACATGCTGCATTAACAGGATTCCTAAATAGCTAATAAGTGTAATAACTGCCAGCACACCAAGAAGTTTCACCATACTTCTTGATTTCATTGCTGCAATGGAGTCAATTTGGCTTTCTACATAAGCCTTTGTCCCTGACAAAAATGCAAGCATAACATCCGTCCTTTCAAAACGCCAACTTTAAATAGACTATATTCTATATAGCCGCTAAATACTAATTTTATGTGATACTTATCTACATGATCTCTTGTCTATTCTCAGTATCTTAGCTTTTTACCAGAAAAAGTCAAGCACAGGGGTGAGTTTCAGAAATTTAGAAAAATAATAATTTTTTAAAACAATGTTGACTAAATTTATTATTTTTAATTCAATATTTTCTAAATTTATTAAACAATCATCAAGTTATTATAAAAATAAAATTAATTACTAAGAAATTCCAAAAAATTTTTCTGCAAAAAAATTTTTTGGAATATTAAGAAAATGTAACAAACTTTTAAATAAAAAATCTCCAAAAACAAGACAATAAAAGAATTTTAGAATAATTTTCCCAAATTTAATTTAAGGCTTCAACCCCGGGTAGCTCCTGTGCTTTTAAATAGCTCAAAAAAGAATCTCCTCCAAAAGAAACAATATCTATATATTGAGATTTTTCGAATCTATTTATTGCATTAACAGTATGCGTCCCGCCAATAATTGTTTTAGCATACGTACTTGCAATAGACTGTGCAATAGAGCGTGTTCCGTATTCAAACTCAGGAATCTCATAAACTCCTACTGGTCCGTTCCATAAGACCTGAGAAGCGTTATAAATTTGTGAATTAAATTCTTCAAATGTTCTAGGACCTATATCAACGACAAACCACCCTTCCGGTATCTCATCCACAGCAACTTCACGAGTCCTGGATCCTGATACGATCTGTTCAGAAACAATAACATCTACAGGAAGTATTATCTGGCAGTTTTCATTCTCTGATTCATATAAAATCTGTTTTGCCATATCAACGGCTGTATCAGATATTGTATATCCACCAATTTTGTTCCCCTTAGCTTTCAGGAAAGCAAGTGCTGTTTCTCCTGCAGTAAGAATAGTATCTGCAATCGGCAAAAATCTTTCAATTATCGGCATTTTATCTATAGGATCTGTTCCACCAAACAGCATCACAAAGGGATGAGTAACATTATTTATAAAATCGGACATCTTATCCAGTTCGTTTTTCATTGATAAACCGGCATAACTTGGGAGAAATTTAGTAATCCCTACATTTGAAGCGTATTCTTTATCAGCAACCCTAAAATCATCATCAACGTAGATATCACCCATTCTAGCAAGTACATCGGCAAAAGCTTCTTCATTTTCGTATTCTTCCTTATAGAAACCAAGATTTTCCAGTAAAACTATTTCGCCTGGCGTCATAGTAGAAATTGTTTGGTAAATATCATCTTTAATAATATTGTTAAAGTTTTCAACATGAGTATCCAGAACTTTTTCTAATTTTCCAACTATATTTTCCATTCTCAGGTTATGTCTTATACATCCCTGCGGATCACCAAGTTCAGAAATTAAGATAATCTTTGCGCCGTTGTCTTTCAGATAATTAATTGTTTTTGCAGCTTCTTTTAATACGGCCTTGTCTTCTATTCCGTCGTCAACAGCTATATTTAAATCGTTTCTTACTATAACTCTTTTGTTTTGAACATCAACATTCTCTATAGTTCTCATCTCTTTTCTCCTTAAAAATTTTTTAAAGAGATTAATATTTATTTTTTTTATTTTAAAGATATAAGTAGACAATTAATTAGAAAATACATAGCAAAATCAGCTATATGAATTTCATGTAAAAAATCGGAATGACAGGATTTGAACCTGCGACCCCCACTTCCCGAAAGTCGAGCAAGTACTTTAAGTGTTTTTATGCAATTTAATACATCTTAATAACGGTGCAGGTTTTAGCTGTTTGGTTATTTTTTTAATATGAGTAAAAATGGATAAATTTACATTAAAGTCGGAGCTATGTCGGAGTATATTTTATTAAGAATATTTTAGAAATTTGTAGCAAAAAAAATTATAATTTATAAGATACATAAAAAATTTTACTTTGCTAGCTCAAGGAAACAATGTTTGACATAAAATTAGCTAAAGATTTTAAAAAACAATATTTCACCAATTGGCTTTGGAATACCACAAAAACATTGCCACCTGAATATATGGAGTGTTTCTATGGTTATGCTGGTAATAATATACACGTTAGGATAGGGCGTACAAATTATGCAGCAGGTGGTATTAATAAGGCTGATTTTGCGATATTTATATTTAGAAATACTATAGAGGCGATAAATAGGCCTTTATGTCTTCCGTTAAAATATACTACATCTGACTATAATAATAAAGCATATTATCAATTTAAAATAAACGATTTAGATAAATTGCCATTCGAATTTACCAATTTATTATTGAATAATCGTAAAATTACAGAATCAAAAACCTATACCAATTTTTCTAGACTTGTAGCAGGCTGCCGGTACATATTAATGGATGATAAAAAAGCAAAATATCATATTCACCATAAAGATGGAAATCATTTGAATGATAACATTTGTAATTTATTTCCTGTACATAAATTAGTACATATTGATATATTACATGATCCTAAAATTTCAAAAGATATTAAATCTGAAATATTGTGCAATTATGCTTTATCAAGGATGGATAGTAGCTCAGAATACAGAAAATATTCTAAAGAATATAATGAAGAAGTTCTATTCACGGTCAATTATCTGAAGTATATCAAAGGTTATAGCGGTAGATATTTTGATGAGATTAAAAAGTATGAATCCGTAGCACTTCCAAGCGGACGTACAATGCGAAAATATTTAAAAGACAACATTTATAGAGAATTTGAAGCATTTTTCTACTATATAACTGGCAATACAGAAAAACTTTCCACAATTATAGAAAATAATTTTAACGTTGTTCCTAACAACTCGGCTTGAACTCTAAGAATAGAATCTTTTAGTTACTATTCCTATGCTATACTACATATGCATAAATATCGACCATAATACTTTATTTAAGGTAGACTCAGCCAATAATGCAGACTCAGCAAAGAGTCTTAAAATCTGCCGAATAAACTCTTATAAACTTTTTCTAGTAAGAACAAAGAGTGAGTGGAGTTCAAAATGACAAAACTAGTTGAAAAACTAATTAACAGAGCTTGCAACTGTGATTCGAGGTTAAATTTGGTTTGTCAGGGTGCTATAATAGATTATATAACTTAAATTAATAAAAACAATATTGACGGTGATGATAATGGCAAAGAATAAAGTTAAATATGATCCTGATTTACATCCAATATTAGCGGCCGGTATGGCAAAAGATGGCATGTCAAATACAAAAATGGCTGAGAAAATAGGCATTAATAAACGCACTTTTTACAAGTGGATGAAAGAGTATGTCGAGTTTAGGGCAGGTGTCGTAGTAAGTAAAGCAATTGCGGATTACCGAATGGAGGATTCGGTTTATAGGCGAGGAATAGGCTACAAATATACTGAAATCACGTACGAGAAAGTGGGTACTAAGAAAGAGCTTATAGACAATGAAGAGATTATGACCGATCTTTACAAAAAGAAAATAGTTGTTAAAGAAATAGCCGGAGATGTTGGTGCACAAAAATTCTGGCTAACTAACCGCAAGCCTGAAGTATGGAAAATTGACCCTGAAAAACAAAAAGAAGCAGATACCGGTCAACTTGAAGCAATTAGAAATATGTTACAAAATGGACTCGTAGGTAAGAGAATAACTAATTGAGTTGGGGATAAAATTAGCGAAAAAAGTAAATAAACCATTGCTAGATTTTAAAAAGATTGCTCAGAATTGCAATACAGTTAAATCCGACAAAGTCCAAGTATTTAAAAATAAATGCTGAAATAATACAAAATTACAAAATCTTTCAAGCTGCATATAGGGAAACAGGTATCTGCCCTATTAATATACAAACAGGGATGGAATATCCCCGATTTTAAGGCAGGCCTATAGTAGCAATTTTCCTGTTTATTTGCATTAAATTTGCTGAAATTAAGTAAACAGCGAAAGAAACTAAATATAAACATCATAATTTACTTAATTTTCAAGGTTTAATTCCGTTTAGCAGAATGCTATAATGTTTATGTGTTCAAACTTAATAAAAACAAAGCTAAAAAATGGCGTTAGCAAAAGTATATAACATTAAAAACATTGAAAGGAGATAATTATGAACAGAACACCAGTTAGTTCAAGTAATATAAATTCAGTAGGGTACGATAATAATGGGATTTTAGAGGTTGAATTTAATAGCGGAAGTATTTACCGGTATTATTCTATACCGCCAGTGATATATCATAACTTAATGACTGCAAAATCTCACGGTCATTATTTCGATGAGCATATTAAAAAATCAAGGTATCCATACGAAAAAGTTAGCTAATCCAATGAACATTTGACTGCAAAACAGATTTTTGGTTTAGAAATGTGCATTTATTTGCTGGGCAGTAAGGTGAGTGCCATCAGCAAAATCAAAGTTTTCAATGTAATATTGAGAACCCAGAAACCAGTTATCAATATTTATGCTGTCGGGTGAATTATTAAAAGTTATAAGCAGATTATCTCCTGAATGTGCAAAATGTAAATTGCTTTTTGTTATGCCATTACCGAACTTTATGGTGTCATTTCCGCCCTGATCCTGATACCAGTCTCTGCCATCTCCTTTATTGAAGTAATACATATCATCATTTGAATCAAAATTATATACAGATGCTATTATAGTATCATTACCCGTTCCACCTGTTATAATACCATTGCCTGAGTCCTTAATGTAGTCATTCCCTGACCCTCCATATATTGTATCCCTCCATACACCTCCAGTTATAAAATCATTTCCAGAGTCTCCATATATTATGTCGTATCCAAAGGACAAATCAGAACCAGGGCTACCGTCATAATCGGTTATTGTATCATTCCCTGAACCTCCCGATAACGTAAACAATCCACTTCCATCATCAGCAAATATATGATCATTTCCATTTCCGCCATAAACATAACCATTGCCAGCACCAAGTCCTCTATAAAATGATCCTGCGACATGGATGTTGTCATTGCCGTCCTCTCCAAAAATTTTATAGTTTCCATAACTTACATTTATTGAGTCGTCACCAGAACCAGCATAAATAGTATCATTTCCACCAATAAGATCAGTTATTGTATCGTTGCCTGAAAATGCTTTTACTAGATTATTATTACTATTCCCCATAAGTTTATCATTATAATTTGTGCCATAAATGTCTGTTGGTAAGATACTTTTAATATTCCCTTGAGATCCATCAGCAAATTTAAGAGTATAATTATAAGCAGCTGTACCTAAGTTTATATAATCAGATGAATTTTTAATCCCTATATTGGCACCAAGTGCAAATGCAGTCATACCAATACTTCCTGATTCAATCTCATAATAGCCTTCCTGAATTATTAAATCACTTTTTGTTATTCCTTGGCCAAATTGTATTGTCCCTCCATCATCGTCAATTTTATCTTGCCCATCACCCTTATTAAATATGTAAGCATCATTACCCTCTCCACCATTTAAATAGTCGTTGCCACGCATACCACATAATGTATCATCTCCAGAGAATCCATATATCAGGTCTGTCTTTACTGTACCGACTAAGTAATCTGCATTTGAGGTACCATTTATAGGTTTAATAAAGTCTGCCAGATTAAGTATATTTCCATCAGAAAATTCTAGTTTACCTGTTACTGTATTCACAGTATCCCAATTATAAGTAGGTATAGAAATTTTATCACTTGTACCTTTAATGTTTAAATTCAAGTCCAATTCTACAGAATTATTGATTGTTTTTGTAACAGGCAGATTTAAGGTACTTATAATATCGCTGCTTGTTATTCCTGCTCCAAATTTTATTGTACCTATTGCACCATAATTTGTAATTGTATCCTGTCCATCGCCTATATTAAAAATATAAATGTCATTTACATTGTTACTAATTATATTATCGTTACCTGTGCCTCCTGCAATCAAATTATCTCCGTATCCAGCGAATATATTGTCATTTCCTGTGCCACCATACATACTATCGTTACCCGATCCACCAAAAAGCGAGTCATTTCCACCATTACCATATAAAGTATTATTGCCATAATCGTCAACTAAATGATTATTACTATTATTTCCGTACAATATATTATCTGAACGATTTCCAGTGCCATCAATATTTTTACTACCAAGCAATGTAAGATTTTCTACATTATTTGGTAGTGTATAAGAAATTGTGGAGCGGACTTTGTCTATCCCTTCATTGGGATTTTCAATTACTCTATCTCCAGTATTATCAACATAGTATGTATCATTACCGATTCCTCCATACATTTTATCGGCACCAAAACCGCCATCTAAAACATCATCTCTAGCATATCCGTACAATGTATCATTTCCACCGTAGCCGTAGATATTATCACTTAAATTAGTGCCGTTTAAAAGATTATCTCTGTTATTGCCGTAAATATTAGCCATGATTGCACTTCTCCTCCGTTATTATCAAAATAGTATAATGCTACTTCTTAAACCGGTTGTATTTAACACCATAAAATCCTATTTGTTATAAATAATACATATACTTTCTGGCTAGTTTTTTAAAATTCGTACAGTAATTAAATAATAGTTTTGATTGTTAAGATAAGTGAATCTAATATGTAATATCGCAAATACATAAAAATCAGACTTTATATTTTTGTCATATAATAACCATGAAAAATATAAGCAGTTAAAGATCAGTTGTCTTGTCGGGAGAGTTTAATTTGGGAGGATGGGAATGCCGGTTGATATGAAAGAAATCGAAAGCAAGTTATGGGGAGTTGCTGACCAGCTTTTAGCAAATACAGAATTAAAACCGGCAGAGTATTCAAATGCTGTTTTAGGCTTAATATTTTTGAGATATGCAGATTTTAAATTTACTGTTGCAGAAGAAGAACTAAAAAATCAGGAAAAATCATCCCGAAGAACTGGCGTGACAAAAGAACACTATCAGGCAAAAGGGGTTCTCTATATTCCTGAAAAAGCGAGATATAAAACGTTGCTTAATTTGCCGGAAGGTGAAAGTGTCGGCAAAGCAGTTAATGAAGCAATGAAAGAAATTGAAGCTGAAAACGATCAATTAAAAGATGTTTTGCCAAAAAATTATTTAAGGTTTGATAATGATGTACTGATAGCCCTAATGAAAGTCTTTTCAGAAATTGAGATGGATATTGAAGGCGATGTTTTTGGAAAAGTTTATGAGTACTTTCTTGGAAAATTTGCAAACAAAGAAGGTCAAAGAGGCGGTGAGTTCTTTACACCGACCAGCCTTGTAAAACTTATTGTTGAGGTAATAGAACCATATAACGGCAAAATCCTAGATGCGGCTTGTGGGTCTGGCGGTATGTTTGTACAGTCTGCCGAGTTTATTAAAAGACATAAGAAAAACCCGAACAGTGAATTATCAATTTATGGGCAGGAGAAGACAGCGGACACCGTAAGGTTATGTAAGATGAACCTTGCTGTGCATGGGCTTGAAGGTGATGTTAAGCAGGCAAACACTTATTATGAAAACGTTCATAACTGTATCGGCAACTTTGACTATGTAATGGCAAATCCTCCGTTTAACGTAAATGGCATTGATAAAAGCAAACTTGCTGACGACAAACGCTATGTTTTCGGGCTTCCAAAGGCTGATAACGGAAATTATCTTTGGATACAAGAATTTTACAGTGCTATCAATGAAAAAGGCAGAGCAGGTTTTGTAATGGCAAATTCAGCCTGTGACGCAAGGCAGACTGAGCAGGATATAAGGCAAAAAATCATTGAAGACAGGGTTGTGGATGTAATGATTTCAATCGGTTCAAATTTCTTCCATAACGTAACTCTTCCCTGTACTCTCTGGTTCTTTGATAAAGGCAAGAAAAATACTGACAGAAAAGATAAAGTCCTATTTATCGACGCAAGAGATATATTTACACAAGTTGACAGAGCACACAGAGAATTTACACCTGAGCAGATAGAATTTATCGCAAATATAGTGAGGCTATATAGAGATGAAGAACCTGAATTTGATAAAGGCAGTGAAAATCTGTTAAAAGAAGTATTCCCTGACAGCAAATATCAGGATATAGCAGGCAGATGTAAGGTTGCAACCATTAAGGATATAGAAGCTCAGGGATGGAGTTTAAACCCGGGTCGTTATGTCGGAGTCTGCGAAAAATGTGACGATGAAGATTTTAACTTTGCCGAAAAGCTGGAAGAACTCAATGAAGAGCTTGAAATGCTAAATTCAGAAGCAAAAGAGCTTGAAGAGCATATCTCTGATAATGTTTCTTTATTGCTAGGAGTCAAGTAATGACTTCAAAGAATAACTGGAAAAATTATAAACTATCCGAATTAGGCTTTTTAGGTCGTGGAAAATCAAAACATAGACCTAGAAATGATGTTTCTCTATTTGGAGGAGAGTATCCATTTATTCAAACAGCAGATGTAAAAAATCCTGATCTATACATAATAGAATATAATCAAACCTATAATGAGAAAGGACTTGCTCAAAGTAAGCTGTGGGAACCGAGGACACTATGCATAACAATTGCTGCTAACATAGCAGAAACAGCAATATTGAAAATAAAAGCCTGCTTCCCAGACAGCATAGTGGGTTTTGTAGCAGATTCGGATAAAGCTGATGAAAAATTTATCAAGTATTATATTGATACTATAAAACTCCAAATGCAAAATGTATCGCAAGGAACAACGCAAGACAATTTAAGTCTTGAAAAAATTGCATTATTTGATTTACTGGTTCCTCCTCTTAAAACCCAGCAAAAAATTGCTTCAATACTTTCTGCTTATGATGACCTGATTGAAAATAACACACGCAGGATAAAAATCCTTGAAGAAATGGCTCAAAACATTTATAAAGAGTGGTTTGTCAACTTCCGCTTCCCTAATCACGAAAACGTGAAAATGATTGAATCAGAGATTGGTCTTATTCCAGAGGGCTGGAATATCAAAAAAATTGACGAATTATGTTCTAAAATAACCGATGGGACTCATGATAGTCCTAAACCGTCTGAAGAAGGCTATTATCTTGTAACTGGCAAGCATATTACAAATGGTGTTATTGATTTTTCAAAGTGTTACCGTATTTCACAAGAAGACCATGAAAAAGTTATGAAAAGAAGTAAACCTGAAAAGGGTGATATTATCTTTTCAAATATTGGAACTCTCGGAAGTACAGTTATGGTTGACCAAGATTTTGAGTATAGTATTAAAAATGTAGCTTTATTTAAACCTGCAAATGAGAGTCTATCAAAATATTTGTACTTTTATTTAATATCACCTAAAACTCTTGAAATTATGCACCAAAAAGCTTCAGGAACATCTCAGAAGTTTTTTAGTTTGGATTTTTTACGGAATATAGAAATATTAGCTCCTGAAATTGATATTCTTGAAAAATTCAAAGATATTACCACTCCTATGCTTGAAAATAGAAGATTGTTACATAAGAAAAACGAAAACTTACGTCAAACAAGAGACCTGCTCCTCCCCCGCCTCATCTCCGGAGAGATTGATGTTGAAAATCTTTCAATCAAGAGAGTATCGGAGGTGAATGATGGTTAGATTAACTCGAGAACAGTTAAAAAGCTATTTTACTAAACCTCACTCAGAGATTGTAGGAAATTATAAAGAAGATACTTTATATGTAAGTACCTTTGATAAAGGTAAATATATTACACTTGCTAGGATTGACGTTTCTCCACAAGTAAAACTTGAAATTCAGGTCAGTTATATTAATGATAAACAAGATATAAATCAATTTAGATTGATAAAGCACAAACTAAATAAAGGTAAATGGCAGGAAACAGAGGAAAAAATAAAGCTTTCCAAGTTTAATATGGCTAAAGTCCAAGAATTTTTTACTGTTTTACAAGAATTAAATTTAGACGAACTGACACAGTCAAAAATTTCACTAAAACAGTTTAATTCTGTTGATGACATAACAAAACAATCATTAAAAAGACTCCTTACTACAGAAGCTGGGATTGAATTAATAAAAGAATTAACAAATAATGCAGAAAACATTGTAGCAAAGGATATTGTTTCAATTTCTTATCGCAAAGAGCAATTGGAAGTATTTTCAAAACTTTTATTTGAAGAAAATTATATTCAGCAATATAAATCAGATAATGGATTTGCCGATAAAAAATATGGTGAAGAAAATATTTGGCAACACTTTTTTGAAAAAAATCCGTGGATATTTGGTTATGGCTTGAATTACATTTGTTGTACAAATTTAGATGAAACTACAAAACTTGAACAAACTGTAGCAGGTTTTACTTTTAATTCATCAGGTAAACGAACAGACGCTCTTATGAGAACGAGAGCGTTCATAAGTCAATTCGTACTTTTAGAAATTAAAACCCCTTCAAATTTGCTTGTTAAAAACCAACCTAGAAATGACTGCTGGTCAATTTCTCAAGACATAACAGACGCTATTGCTCAAATACATAAAACAGTCTATAAATTTAAGGAAGTGTGTTACAACAAGGCTGAATTACGCGATAAAGAGGGAAATATTACAGGATTAAATGTTTATAATGTAACACCCAAAAGCTATTTGATTATAGGGACATTGGAACAATTAAAAGACAATCCTGAAAAATACTCTAGTTTTGAAGTTTTCCGTAAATCAGTAAACCATCCTGAAATTATAACTTATGATGAACTTTATGAAAGGGCAAAGTTCATTGTAGAAAATTTGGAAAATAATGAGCAAAATATTGATAATGATTTAATTAATTATCAAGAAGAAGATGAAAACTGGGAGCCTCCGTTCTAATGAAAGTTCACGATACTACTTTAGATTTTTTGGCAGGAATTGTAACTGGTGATAGAGAAATATCTCCTTATAATAGAGGACGTGATTTACAGGAATTATTTTTTCTTCATGGCGTGGGCGATTTAGAAGATTTAAAAGCTCATTCAAGATTTTCTTATACTAAAGCAATTCTTGAAAAAATTAATGGGACTGAAAAACTTGTAAATATTATTGAAGATATACTAGACCCCAGAAGATTTTTAGACACTACATGTGACCCTATTGAAGCAATAGTACCGCTAAATAAATTTCTTGTTTTTGATGGATATGAAATAGTTGAAGAAAACAATTTTTTCAAAGTAAGAAGCCTCAATAATCAATTGCTTAAAATAAAAGCTCCCTTTGAAACTCCTCAGGAGCTAAATCAGGAATTTATAATTAAGCAAATACAGGAAGCTGAAAAAAGAATTGAAGATAAAAATTACTGGGGTGCAATAACAACAGCTCGTTCTTTACTTGAAGCCGTATTTGAGTATATTGAAGTTCAAGTATATGGTGAAAGCAAAGCAGAAAAAGAAGATAACCTGATAAAGCAATATAACAGGATTAAAGAAATACTCAATCTTGACCCATCTAAAAAAGACCTGTCAGATTCTCTAAAACAGATATTATCAGGCTTAAATAGCGTTATATGTGGTATTTCATTTTTTAGAAATAAAATGAGTGACGCACACAAGCCAAAATACAAGGCTGAAAAGCACCATGCAATTTTAGTTGTTAACGCTTCTTTTACTATGGCTAATTTCTTATTTGATACATATCTTTATCAGAAAGAAAAAGGCATTATAAAATAAGGTAATACATAATGAAATCAGAATTAAAACGAGAATGCAAAAATGAAAAGCACATAGAAAAGTACATAGAGCTTAATATAACTAAGACGGAGGATATTCATTATTTATGTTGTTTTGGTGAAAATTGGTTATTTAGAGGGCAAAACAATAAAGATTGGAAATTGAAAACTTCTATTGAACGTGAAATCGAAAAATCGGGAAATAATGATACAACTTACTTAGAAAGAAATTTAATTAGTTATTTTCAAAGGCAAGCTCATTCATTTATTGATAACTTACCTGAAGAAAGAAATTATATTGCTTGGTTATCATATATTCAACATCATGGCGGAGTTACAAGATTACTTGATTTTTCTCGTTCAATGTATATAGGCTTATATTTTGCAGTAAGGAAACTTGATTTCAGTAGTGATTCGGCGTTATGGGGTATTAATTATGGTAAATTATGGGAATGTTTAAGTGATTTTCATCAAATAAATTATACTTCTTCTAATTATGTTGAATTTAACAAATATACTTTTTGGAATTTTGGTGATGGTAGAAGTTTTAAGGAAGTTATTCTTCATTTTGAACCCCATTTTATGAATAAAAGAATGAGTGCTCAGCAAGGAACTTTTTTGATTCCGTCACATTACATTATTCCTTTTGAAGAAGCTCTTTTAAAGACATTTCAAATGGATTTAAGTACATTTGAAGGTAATAAACCTATTCAAATAGATTCAAATAATAGTTATGCAATTTCACAAAATGCAAATATAATAAAAGTTATAATACCAAGTTATCTTAGAAAAGAGATACTTCATTTGCTTAACAAAATGAATATAAATGAAAAAACATTATTTCCAGATATGGACGGTTTAGCTAAATATCTTAATTATAAAATGTACGAAAAAGGCGATTTTGTATGGTAAACAACTTCTCAGAAGAAGCTCTTGAGCTGGAGACCATAAAATTATTTCAGGAACAGTTGAATTATAACGAATTCAAAAACTGTTTCGATGAAAAGTTTGGTTGCGTTAGCGGGAGTGAGCAAGCTGAAAGACAGCTTAGCTGCCTTGGAGACTTGCAGAACTCATTCTCCGTGAATTCCACTCTTGGCAGAGAAAACTCTTCTGAAGTTGTTTTGGTTCCAAAATTAACCAATGCAATTGAAAAATTAAATCCTCATCTTCCTGTCGAAGTTATAAAACTTGTTATTGAAGAAATTACAAAAGACAGAAGCTCACTAAGTCCTGTACAGGCTAATAAAGAAGTATACAAACTTTTGAAGGATGGCGTTAACGTAATATATAAAACTGATGAAGGCATTGAAACAGAAGAAGTTGTTAAAATTATTGATTGGAACACTCCTAAAAATAATGATTTCTTTTTGGCTTCTCAATTCTGGGTTCTTGGTGAACATTACAAACGAAGGGCTGACCTGATAGTCTTTGTAAATGGCTTACCGCTTGTATTTATTGAGCTTAAAGCTTCACACAAACGTATTGAAAATGCTTTTAATGATAATATCAGGGATTATAAAAATACAATTCCGCAAATTTTCTGGTATAACGCATTTATCATTGTTTCAAACGGTACTGAAAGCAAAATTGGCAGTACCTCAGCAGGTTGGGAACATTTTGCAGAGTGGAAGAAAATTAACAATGAAAATGAAAAAGGTATTATATCGCTTGATACTATAATAAAGGGAACTTGTGAAAAGAACAGACTGCTTGATATTGCTGAAAATTTCTCTTTATTCAAAGATAATGTAAAGATTGTTGCTAAAAATCACCAGTTTTTAGGTGTTAATGAGGCTATTAATAAGGTTATAAAAAGAAAAGAACTTGCCGGTAAACTTGGCGTATTCTGGCATACTCAGGGAAGCGGTAAAAGTTTTTCAATGGTCTTTTTCTCTCAAAAAGTATTGAGAAAAATTCACGGTAATTGGACGTTTTTAATAGTCACCGATAGAGAAGACCTAGATGAGCAAATATACAAAAATTTTGCCAATGTTGGAGCAGTTACGGAAGAGGAAGTAAGGGCTGAAAGCAAGGAACATTTAAGACAGCTTTTGCAGGAAGACCACAGAAACATTTTCACAATGATTCAAAAATTCGGCACAAATGAAAAGGATGAAGAGTTTCCAGTATTATCAACAAGAGATGACATTATAATAATTACTGATGAGGCTCACAGAAGCCAGTATTCAACCCTTGCAATGAATATGAGAAAGGCTCTTCCAAATGCTTCTTTTATTGCTTTTACCGGAACGCCGCTTATAGCAGAAGACAGCGAAAAAACAAGAGAAGTATTCGGAGATTATGTCAGTATTTACAACTTTAAACAGTCAATTGATGATAACGCAACAGTACCGCTTTTCTATGAAAACAGAATTCCAAGAGTTCAACTAATCAACGAAGACCTTAATGAAGACCTGTTGAACGTTATTGAACAGGCAGAACTCAATGAAAAAGAAGAAGAAAAATTTGAGCGTGAATTTGTTAATACATATCAGGTGATTACAAGAGACGCAAGACTTGAAACAGTTGCAAAAGACATTGTTCAACACTTTATGAACCGTGGCTTTATGGGCAAAGCTATGGTTATTTCTGTTGACAAGGCAACAACAGTAAAAATGTATGAAAAAGTGCAGGTCTACTGGAAGAATTATTATAACGAATTAAAGCAGAAATTGAATACAACTCTTTTGGAGCAAGAAAAAGAAGTAATACAAAAGAAAATTCAGTATATGGATGAAACTGATATGGCCGTTATTGTTTCTCAGACGCAAAATGAAGAAGAAACAATGAAGAAAAAGGGTGTTGATATTCTGCCACACAGAATCAGGATGAATAAAGAAGACCTTGCCGGAAAATTCAAAGGTGAAAAGAGATTTAAGGATGAACCTAAGAAATTAAGGCTTGTATTTGTTTGTGCAATGTGGATTACAGGTTTTGACGCTCCTGAGATTTCAACAATATATCTTGATAAACCTTTAAAAAGTCACACTCTTATGCAAACAATAGCAAGAGCAAACAGGGTATTTGAAGGCAAACACAGCGGATTGATTGTTGATTATATCGGTATATTCAAAAGTCTACAGAAAGCTCTTGCGATTTACGGTTCAACAGAAACAGGCGATACAGATATTATTGGAGATGAACCGGTCAAACCAAAAGAGGAACTTCTTAAACTGCTTGATGAAACTGTAAAGGAAGCTCTTGATTTTTGTAGGGAAAAGAAAATCAGTATTGAAGACATTTTAAAGACTGAAAATAACTTTGAAAAGATAAAGTTACTTGATGACGCTGTTGATAAAATTCTTGTTAAAGAAGACTCAAAAAAGAAGTTTCTAGGACTCGTTAAAAGTGTTAATACTTTATTTAAAGCAATTCTTCCTGATATTTCTGCTGAAAAGTACAGCAGGACAAAAATCCTGCTCTCAATTATCGCTGAAAAAATATCAATAATCATAAATGAGCCGGTTGATTATACAAATGTAGAAAACCTTTCAGAGCAGGTAAATACTATTCTTGATGAGTCAATAACTACGTATGATTATGTAATTAAAGGTTCAAAACTATTTGATCTATCCAAAATTGATTTTGAGACGTTAAGAATTCACTTTTTCAACAATGATAAGAAAAATATTGATATTGAAAAATTAAAAACAGCAATTAAAGCAAAACTTGATGAACTTATCAGAATGAATAAATCTAGAAAAGATTTCGTTGAGAAGTTTATGCAAATTATTGAAGATTATAATCTTGGGAAACTTGGTCTTGATGAGTTATTTATGGAACTATACAAATTTGCAAGGGAACTAAACGAAGAAGAAAAACGGCATATGAGAGAACAGCTCTCGGAAGAAGAACTGACTGTTTTTGATATTCTTACAAAACCTGAACCTAAATTATCTAGGAAAGAACAGGAACAAGTTAAATCTGTTGCAAGGGAACTTTTGGATAAACTAAAAAAGGAATTACTTGTTCTTGACTGGCGGAAGAAACAGGAAACAAGAGCCAAAGTTAAGATAACAATCGAAGAGATTTTGGATAAGGGTTTGCCGGAAATTTATAATGTGGATTTATTTAATCTAAAGTCAGAAATGATATACGAGCATATTTACGAAGCATATGCCGACGCTAATGACAGCATTTATATTTCTGTTGCTTAAAAAGTTTGAAATTATGAATCCATGTGCTGTAAAATTTTCAAGTGTATGAAGTATACATGTTTTAAAATTATGGTGTTGCATAAAACAAGGAATTATAAATGAGCGAACTAATTGAAACAGGTTTTAAAGAGGTCATTAATCTTATACAGAATGCTCGCTCTAATGCTTTTAAATCTGTTAATAGAGAACTTATAACACTTTACTGGCAGATAGGTGAACATATTAGTAAAAAGGTTTCTTCTGACGGGTGGGGTAATAAAACCATTGAAACTTTAGCTGATTATATTAAGCAAAATCAGCCTGACATTAAGGGATTTTCTGCTCAAAATCTCTGGCGAATGAGGCAATTTTACGAACTTTATAAGGATAATCAAATTCTGTCACCACTGGTTACAGAATTGAGCTGGACTCATAACAGATTAATCATGAGTAAGACTAAGACCGACGAAGAACGTGAATTTTATATAAAACTTGCTATAAATGAGAACTATTCAAAGAGAGAACTTGAAAGACAGCTTGATAGTTGTTTTTATGAGCGGTGTATAGCATCAAATAAAAACTTGTCTCCCAAACTTCAAGAATTACATCCAAAAGCAGGCGATGTATTTAAAGACAGCTACATGCTTGATTTTTTGAATTTGCCGGATGGTCATTCAGAAAGTGACCTTCAAAAAAGTATTGTGAATAATTTGAAAAGTTTTATTCTCGAATTTGGAAAAGATTTTATTTTCATAGGTCAAGAATACAGGCTTCAAGCTGGAAATCACGATTATTTTATTGATTTACTTTTTTACCATAGGGAATTATGTTGTCTTGTGGCCTTTGAACTAAAAATAGACGAATTTAAACCTGAATATCTTGGAAAATTGAACTTTTATCTTGAAATACTTGATAGAGATATTAAAAAAGCGCATGAAAAGTCAAGTATAGGAGTTTTGCTTTGCAAGACAAAAGATGATGTAGTAGTAGAATACGCTATGAGCAGGTGTCTTTCTCCGTCTTTAGTTGCCGAATATCAGACAAAATTAATCAATAAACAAATTCTGCATGATAAAGTGGAAAAACTTGCAAGCGAAGTAGAAGATTTACAAAATCTGGAGCCGTAATTTATTGTCGGCATTTTGTCGAATTACCTGTAAAATTTACTAAAATCAATTAATTTTTCCAGACTTGTATTTTCTAGGTTTTAAGAAGAGTTTTAAATCATATATGTTTTTTTATCTTTATATTCTTACAAATGCCTTAAAAGGTCACTTAATGTACTAAAAATAAACAGATAGCTTTGTTCTGATATGGACTTTAAAATATTTCTGCCTATCGTAGAATAAAAAATCATTCTTCATGTTTTTTTAATCTAATGATAGAATAGGAGATAATTTAAATGAGTGAAGCAGAAAATGTAGATAATATTTTTCTATCTGTTGAAGAAGCTGCAAAATTAATTAAAAGTTCTGAGAATACACTGTATGTTTATCTTTGTAATAGAGGCAAAAATGGTGGTAAAACAGGAAAACGTATTCCAGAGGATGTTTATGTCAAATTTGGTCGCCGGACACTCTTTATCCGTGATAAATTTATTGAATGGGTAAAGAATGGTTGTGTAATGAAGTAGGTAGACTGTCATGACTGTGTTTGAAAAAAATGGAAGATGGAATTTTAGGTTTCAGATAAAAGGTAAGGAATATTGGCGTGCTGTTCCAGAAGCAACAACTAAAAGAGAAGCAGAAAAGGCAGAAGCAGTATTCAAGGGAGATTTATTACATGGCAAATATGACCTTGCTGAAAACCTTGGAGAAATGCCATTCAGTAAATTAATCAGTGCGTTTACTGCTTATGGACAGGTAAATAGAACTGGCTGGTATAATGATAAGTATACTGTAAATTACTTGGCTAAATACTTCAATGGTATGAAAATAAAAGATGTTACATCATTTGTTATTGAAAAATACAAATTTCACAGAAAAGAAAAAGGATTAGCTCCGGCTACAATCAACAGAGAAGTAGCTATTATAAGTAAAATGTTTAGTATTGCAGTCGATAGCGGTTGGACAAATGAAAATCCTTGCAGGAAAATAAAACCTATAAGACAAAGTAACAGAGTTGAAAGGTACCTAACACATGAAGAAGAGCAAAACTTGTTAGCTGGATGTGTTGGTGATGACGATTATATGAGACCAATAATAATTCTAGCTTTGCATACAGGTATGAGAAAAGGTGAAATACTTAGCTTAAAATGGGAAGAAAATGTGGATTTGAAACAACGTTATTTTACTCTGTATAAGACAAAAAGCGGCAAAATGAGAAAAATTCCTATAAGTGACACATTATTTGATGAATTAGTAAAATTGAATAACCATAGAATATCCGAATATGTATTTACAAATCCCATAACAAAAACTAGATATGAAAATATAAAGAAAGCTTTTAAAAGAATATGCAAAAATACAAATATAACTAACTTGAGATTTCATGATTTACGCCATACAGCAGCAACAAGAATGGTGACAGCCGGAATAGATTTAGTTGTTGTTAAAGAAATACTAGGGCATGCTGATATTGAAACAACTATGAGGTATTCTCATCCTGTTCCTGAAAGAAAAAAACAAGCAATAGATGCTTTAAATAACTTTTATAAAAGTACGATCAACATTGTCCCTATAACTGGCTAACTTATTTTAAAATTATAATTTTACTTATTTTAACTCAACTTAACTGGGCTAAAATTTTATTATTTTTTCTATCAAGTCGGAGCTAAGTCGGAGTTAGATTTACTGGGGTGGTTAAAAAAGAATCGGAATGACAGGATTTGAACCTGCGACCCCCACTTCCCGAAAGTGGTGCGCTACCAAGCTGCGCTACATTCCGATATATAATAATCTTAAAAAAATCGGAACGACAGGATTTGAACCTGCGACCCCTACCACCCCAAGGTAGTGCGCTACCAAGCTGCGCTACGTCCCGATCTCTTGTTATATTTAATTTCCGGGTAATAACCAGAAATTCATTTACACGTTTGTGACTGTATTTTAATCTTCAAACTGTATTAGTTATATTATCTGGAATCTAGTCTTTTTTCAAGTTATATTTTAGAGCCTGTTTGGTTAAATAATTATAACCAATAAAAGAGACCTGCTTAGTGATTTAAAATATGATGTAATAAAATCCGAAATTTATTTGTAAGCCAGACAGCATAATTGTGACTATGAGAATTTGTACAGGGGTATTTGCAAGCTTTAGCAACTGGTATTAAGGACAGCGGAAAAAATTCTTCGGCGACGCGAAGGCGGCGGCTAAGAATTTTTGTAGGCTGCTTCTTGTCTATCAAGATTTCACAAGTAATAAAAAATGCGTAAGTATTTTTTATTACTTCCTTAATTTAGAATAACAGGCAAGAAAATATAAATAAAGTATATACTGGATTTATAAAGTTTTTGCCTATTATTTATTTATGGTAATATTGGCTCAATAAAGCATAATAAATATTATTAATAATTTTGGAGGTTTTTATGGGTAAGAAAATAATTTTAAGCATTTTCTTTATAATATTTTTGTCGGTTTCTTTCAATGTAAAAGCTCAGGAATTTGAGAATACTCCCCAGAAAGAGCCTCCAGTAATTCTATTAACCTTAGATAAAAGAAATAATTGGAAACTGGGTGATCCACTTGAAAATAAATATATCTGGGCTAATCAAATATTACTGGGCAGCAAAAATTATCAGGAAGCGTCTGAAGTAGTTTCAATATCCTGGTTGAAAAGTTTACCTGAAAATGTTGAATTAAAACAATATTTTGATACTGCTGTAAATTCTCTTAATAATGCGTATTCAGGGCAATTTAACTGGAAGCTGATAAGTGAACAACTTGATAGTATTATGATAGAAGTAGAAGAACCAGGGCAGCATGAGATACATAAATTTATGTACGGGCCTTACGGTATATATATAGTCTTTTATACAAATAAAAATCCTGTTTTTACTCCAAAAGAAAAGAAATTTTGGATAAATAAGTTAAAACATGTACACTTTACAGGCAATACTATTACTGATTAGGGTACTTGATTGTCGAAAAACCAATTACAAAGCCTGTCTGGGACGTTATCTCACAAGATCAAAGTTCCAGAAGGGTTCCCTGTTTTAAGAGTTCTTTTCTATATAACTCGAAATAATTTTATAATATTAACTATGATAATAAGAAGCTAGAACACTACAATACATATTTAAAGTAAAATATTAATGAGTTTCACAGAGGAGTAAATAAAGACTAAGAACTAAATAGTTATTTGTCGCTATATTCAAGATGTGATCTTGTTTACTGACCGAACCATAATTTCTCCAGCTTGCGTTTTATGTTGCAGCCGGTTTCTGTTGTTGCAAGACCGCCTTCGCTGCTTTCTTTTAGAGCCGGAGACATCAGATAACCTATTTGTTTCATTGCTTCTATAACTTCATCCAAAGGTACAACGGATTCAACGCCTGCAAGTGCAAGTTCTGATGCGCTAACTGCATGAACTGCGTAGAATGCATTTCTTTTTACACATGGAACTTCGACCAATCCTGCAATTGGATCGCACACAAGGCCTAAAACATTTTTTAATGCCAATGCTGCTGCATTAATAATCATATCGTTTGTGCCATCCATAAGTTCTACAATTGCGCCTGCTGCCATAGCGCATGCCGCTCCGCATTCTGCCTGGCATCCTGCCACAGCTCCGGCAAGAGGAACTTGCTGCGCAATCAGCTTTCCTATTCCGCCGGCTGTATACAGGCTGTTTATCTGTTTTTCTTCCGGTATATTAAATTCTTCCGCATAAGCTATGATAACAGCGGGTACAATTCCGCAGGAACCTGCTGTTGGACAGGCAACTATTTTGCCCATTCGCTGGTTTTCTTCTATTACAGCCAGCGCATAACTTAATATTTTGCCAAACAGTTTATTCATAGGCAATTTTTCGCCGGATTTATATCTTTCCGCTATTTTTACGGAATCCGTGCCGGACATGCCACTCACAGAAAGCTGTGGCGAACTCAGTCCATGTTTAATTGATTCTCTCATATCGTTAAGATGAGAAAGCATTAACGAGTCCAGTTCTTCTTTACTTTTTTCAAGTTTATCCGATTCAAGATCCTTAAAAATCTCGTAAAATCTTTTATTTTTTCCTGCTGTTTCGTGTAAATCCTGAAAGTTTTCTATATCAATCATAATCTATCTCTAATTTTCTATTTTTCAAGCATATCTATACTTCTAACGGTATACATTCCAGGTACTGCGTCGATTTTTTTTACAATTTCTTCCGGCAGCATTGTATCAAGGCAAATAACTGTAGAAGCCTCCCTGCCTTTATCTTTTCTTTCGCAGTGGATTGTGGCAATATTAATTCCGGCATCCTGAATAAATTTGGTAACTTTCCAGATCATGCCTGGCTGGTCTTTGTATATAATCAGTAAAGTAGGAAAGTCTCCCCTGAGATCAACGTTGAATCCGTTTATGGAATATATCTGTATTTCCCCTGCTCCAAGTGAATTGCCGGAAACCATCATTGAAGATTCATTATAAAACTTGATATCTACTGAATTTGGATGTTTTGAAAAATCTTCTTTCATCGAAAATTCTATTTTTATTCCCTGTTCTTTAGCGTATTTAAAAGAGTCTCTTATTCTGACATCATTTACGCTGAACCCAAGAACGCCGCCTACAAGCCCTTTATCGGTACCGTGTCCTTTTCCTGTTTTTGCAAAAGAATTATAAAGGGTAAATTTAACCCAATTAGGTTTTCTTCCGTAAATTCTTCTTGCAAGAAGCCCCAGCCTGACAGCCCCGGCGGTATGAGAACTGGACGGCCCGACCATCGACGGTCCTACTATGTCAAATACTGATGTATATTTCATTTAATTAACCTGTTTTTACTTATATTTAACTCAATAATAAGTTTATTAAACCTTACCTGACATTATTATATTTGTTCATTATAATACCATAACTCTTTTGAAAAATTTATTCAAAATGAAAGAACTCTGCATAACTTAAAATTTAGCATTTTTACGCAATCCAGTGTCAATACATTGCCGTCGTCACTGCCTCTTACCTTTTCAATTCGACCCTGCACAATTTTATAGGTTATGCAGAGGTTACAATGATAAGGTAGCCAGATTGCCCATCTTGCTATTGCTAATGAAAAGTTAACAATAAATTATATAATTATCTATATTTAGGGAGCGAAGATTTAATGTCTATTAAAAAGAAAATTCAAAAATACCTTTCATATAAAATTTCAGCATACAACCGCAAAAGAAAATGGAAACTGTTCCGTGAATTTATAAATCCCAAAGAGCAAGATACTATTCTGGATGTGGGTTTTATGATAAAAGAACGTTTTGATGTAGATAATTACCTGGAGAAAAATTATCCATACCCTGAAAATATAACAGCTCTTGGCGTTGAAGATGCTGACGAATTTATAAAGAAATATCCGCACATAAAAGCGGTAAAATATGACGGCAAAATATTTCCTTTCCCTGACAAATCTTTCGATATTTGCTGGTCTAATGCGGTCATAGAACATGTTGGCGGTAGGGAAAGACAGGTTTTATTTCTTAAAGAAATAAACAGGGTCGCTAAAATTGCGTATATTACTACGCCCAATAAGTATTTCCCTGTAGAAGTACACACGTTAACACCGCTAATGCACATGTTACCAAAGAAAACTTTTGACAAGTACCTGCTTCTAACAAACAGAAAATGGGCTACCGGTGACTTTATGAATATTCTGTCATTGAAGGATATCAACAGTATGATGAAAGAAGCCGGAATTAAGCATTATAAAGTAATTAAAAATAAATTTATGCTGTTTGATATGGATTTTGTAATAATATTCGGAGATAGCTTAATTGATTCAGCATATTTGCAAAAGTATAAGAAAATCGAATTAAGGACGTAATAAAAAACACTTACGCATTTTTTATTACTTGTGAAATCTTGATAGACAAGAAGCAGCCTACAAAGATTCTTAGCCTTACAAGAACGAGTTAGAGCCTCTAATGCCGGCTCAACGCCGCCATTTCGACTCGTCACTCCCGCTTCGCACCGCCTTCGCGTCGCTGAAGAATTCTTTCCGCCGTCCTTAGTTAAACAGTAAGATAATTTATCTGTCTTATTGCTTCATAAAGCACAATCGCAACAGAATTTGACAGATTCAGACTCCTTTGCCCATCACTCATAGGGATTCTCAATGCTGTATCAGGATTATTCCGTATTAATTCTTTTGGCAGTCCTCCTGTCTCACTACCGAACACAAGAAAGTCACCTGCCTTAAACGATTGGTCGGTATAAAGTTTTTTTGCTTTTGTACTTATGTAATAAAAATTGTTATGCGGAAACTTTTGTTCAAGTTCCTGTAAAGAACCGCACCGTTCAATCTCTACGTCATTCCAATAATCAAGGCCAGCCCTTTTAAGATGTTTATCTGTAATTACAAATCCAAGTTTACCTACAAGATACAGTTCGCAACCTGTACATGCACAGAGCCTTGCAATATTTCCTGTATTTTGAGGAATTTGCGGTTCTACCAAAACTATTCTAAACGGTTCTATTATATTAGGCATTTTTTGACGGGAAAAACCTTTTACTTTCAATAACTACAGGGATTCCTCTGATAATGCAGAGAAATACTGCTATATAAGCGCTGGTATAAGCTACTAAAGAAACTAAATGCTGATACGGGTATTCAATTGGCGTATGTGCGGCTATTAACAAAGCAAAAGCAATTGCTTTAAATACAGCATAAGAAAATCTGACAAAATTTGATGCAACAATAAATTTTCCAATTTTGCCCTGCATCATAGTTGAACTGCCAAATGCAGTATATCCCTGTTCCAGCGCTACACTTCTCAACCCGTCTGTAATAAGTCCTCTTACAACTACAACCAGAGGAACCCACACAGGCAACCATCCCAGTGCCAGAAAAGCAATCCAGTAAGCATTTTCGACCACTCTATCTCCAATTATATCAAGAACAGCACCAAACTTGGAACACTCATTAAATTTTCTGGCAACATAACCATCCAGACCATCCATCCAGATTACAATTATTGTAAGGACAAAAGCAGCCCAATATACTGCCTGATTTTGAATAAATAATATACTTATTACGATTATTGCCAGAATAGATCTGAATATTGTAATTAAATTAGCCATTATATTCCCTCTTATACTAGAATGATTTAATAAAAACAAAAATTAAAACCCGAACAAGTTCCAGAATTTCATTCCTACTATCGTATATCGCTTCCGCTTTTATTAACATTCGTTCCGCAATACCACAAAACTATGGTTTAAATTTCGAAATTATTAAAACAATGTGGTATACAAACAACTGTTAAAGAAATATTAGCATAAACCCAAATTTATTATTTAACTTCATGATAATAAGATGCAAAAAAATTACATTTTTCTCTCAACTTCCAGATTCAGCGTCAAAGCTTCAATACAGGTTAGAACAAGTTATGCAAGCTACATCAGATTCGATTTGGCCTGCTACCACATTCCTTAAAAACAGTTATAATTATATAAGTTTATTTAATCAGGAAAAAAGATGAAAATATTATTTTGTACTGATGGTTCGGATACATCGTTTGCAGCAGCAGAAAAATCACTGTCTTTTTTGAAAAAAGATAACCGGTTGGATATTCTTTATGTTCTGGATAAAGAATATCCGGCTAAAATATTAAATAAATCAAAATTAGCCGGGCAAAAAAGTATTATTTACAAAAATTATTCTCGAAGTATTCTGGAAAAAGCAGCACAATATCTTGAAAATAAAGGATATACGGTAACTAACATGCTAGACCTTGAAGGTAATCCGGCTGATAAGATAATACAATTTGTTAAAACCGGTAATTATGATCTTTGTATACTTGGATCTCATGGTAAAAGCGGTATAACAAGCTGGCTTGGAAGTGTAAGCAGAAAAGTAATTGCAAATTCATCAATTCCGGTTTTAGTTGTGCGTCCGAAAGATTCTGTAAATAATGTTAAATATAAGAAAAGTAAAAACATACTTGTTGCTATAGACGGTTCTGACACTTCATATTTTGCTATTCACAAAATGATTGAACTCCTTAACATAAAAGATGATGATATAGAAATAATTGACGTTGTAGACAGCTCTGAAACTATACCGTCTAAACTTGTATTGGATGATGAATGGCTGGATACATACATGAAAATGCAACGAGCATCAGCTAACGAAGTTTTGGACAAAGCAATGGACATTTTCAAGCAAAATAATATTCAGCCAAAGTCTGCTTTTATTGTTGAAGGAAATCCTGCAAAAGAAATATTGGATTATTCAAAAGAAAACAGAATAGATTTAACTGTAATTGGGTCAAAGGGACATGGAGAAATTGCAAATTTATTAATGGGATCAGTCAGCAGAAGAATTTTGGACAACATAGGTGGAGTTGTACTTGTGGTTCCAAAGAAAAACTTTGAGGCTTCTGCAACTTAATTAATTAAACAGGCAAGATAATAACCGCAAAGTATTCCCAAAAGACCGGCAATTAAACTTGAAAATACATACACAATGCTTTTTAGTACCTGCCCTTCTTTTAACAGGACTAAATTCTCATATCCAAAAGTGCTAAAAGTAGTAAAACCTCCGGCTATACCTGTGCATAAAAATAATTTTAAATTTGAGCTGACAAAACCTGTTTTATTTGCGGCAAGAGTGGCTATCAATCCGAGAAAAAGGCTGCCGGTTACATTAATAATGAATGTAGACCAGTATGTTATTCCAAAATGTTTGTTGGCTTTATGTGATATTAAAAAGCGCAAGCCTGCACCAAGACTACCACCAATAAAGACTAACAAATATCCAAGCATAAAAAACTCCAACTGTAATAAACTATGCAGTTATATCTTTCGTACTCAACTTATATTGGAATTCAGCAACGGATTTTCCTGCAAGCATACCTGTTAATGCAGATATAATACCCGCTATAAGACTCAAACTTATATAAATAAGGCAAGTTTCTATATGCCCTTTTTGTAAAAGCGAAAAAGATTCATAACCGAATGTACTAAAGGTAGTAAAACCTCCGGCTATACCTGTAGTTAAAAACAATTTAAAATTAGGATTAAAATCAGGTTTATTAATGGCGAGATATGTTATAAATCCAAAAAATAAACATCCTGCAATGTTAATAATAAATGTGCAGTAAAAGAATGGCATAAAATTAGCAGTTAATAACGAGATAAAATATCTTAAACTTGCACCAATACCACCGCCAAGCATTACTGAAAAATATTTAAGCATTTGTTTCTCCTGTTAATAGACTTAAATACTGATACAAAACAGAAGCCATTAGCCTATTGGCGGTTTGGTTTAAAATACCTGGTGAGCCTCATCACCGATCCATTATTATTATAAAACATAAAAAATTTATTTATTGCCTGAAATCTCAAAAACAATAATATACTGAGAGACCTCAATAATTATACATAAATATAAATATTGAGTGCGTTTACTATAGATTCATTTATCAAGCTACTCTATATAATTGTTATGAGGCAAGACAGAGCTTAATCTGTTGCATTTAAACATTGAACTCGGGTAATAGATTTTTTATTAAGAAACATTAAGGACATAAAAAAATAATCCTAAAGTTTTAAAAAAAGCTGCCGATAAATATAATATAAGACCAGAAAATGGTCATACCCCAACCTCCTCCCCAAGTCTAGTAGCCGCAGATAAAAGCGGCCTTTTTTTTGCGGTTTTTCTGGTTGTAAGTATATTTATTGACAAAATCTAGATTAAAACTAGTATTGCACGTTAAAGAACTCACAAGATATAATGTATTAAAGTTGTCCAGTAAGAGAATTATTTTATGGAATATAAAGATACCGATACTATTGATACACAAATTGAAGAATACTTTCAAATTGGTCAAAAATTAAATATTTCAAGATTGCTAGCTGATGACAATGAGAGTTACCCTTCTTATGTTAAAGATATTAATGGAAATTCTATATTTATAGATATTCCATCAAAGTTTGGTGTGCGTATTCCTATATATAAAGATGATATTGTTGAAATCACAGTCCTGACAAAAAATTGCGCTTTTATGGGTGATTCAATCGTGTTAAGTGTGGAATCAGGGAAAATAGACGGTTTATGGATAAGTTTGCCGGAAGTACTTGAAAAAGTACAAAGACGTAATTTTAAAAGATGGGAAATTAAATTTCCACTAAAAATCTGTATTATGAATGAAGATAAAATTGTAGAAGAGTTTAACGGAGAATGTTTTGATATTTCAGGTAGCGGCATAGCTGTTTCTTCAAAATACAAGATTCCCCATAATAAAGATTTAATGGTTAAATTAAACTACAAAGATTTAAATGTTAATTTAAAAACTAAATTTATTCATATGCGTTATGATATAGTAAAAAAAGCGTATGTAGCAGGACTAAAATTTGTTGATATAGAAAGAAAAGTTACAGATAAAATTCACAAACTGGGTGTCCTGTACGAACTTGAACTAAGAAGAAAAGGTTTAATATAAAATTCAGTAAAATTTATATTTAGTGAGTATCTATTGGGATAATTATGACAGTTGATAACTGGGAATTGCTGGTAAATGCAGCAAAAAATTTTAATATAAAGCTTTCAAATAAACAGCTAATGCTGTACAGGATTTACTGGGAATTTTTGGATAAATACAATGAACATACAAATATTGTAAGTTCTTCCGAGCAGAAAACAGTGATTGAGAAACATTTTATTGATTCATTATCATTGGGGTTACTAAAAAATTCTGTAAATTTTAATGATACGCTTAAAATTATAGATATAGGTTCTGGGGGAGGTTTCCCAGGAATTCCTCTGGTTATTGCATATCCAGACTGGAAACTTTGTGCTGTTGATTCTGTAGGTAAAAAGACTAAATTTATTGAACTGCTTGTCAAAGAATTAGGTATTGAAGACAGAGTTGAAGTATTGACAGCAAGAGCAGAAGAGCTTGGACAAGATAAAAACTACAGGGAAAAATTTGATATAGCTGCTTCAAGAGCAGTAAGCCAGCTGCCGGTACTATCTGAATACTGTATCCCGTTTGTAAAAGAAGGCGGATTATTTGTTGCCTATAAAGCAAGTCAAGTGGATGAAGAAATTGAACAGTCTGAAAAAGCTATTAAAACACTGGGCGGAAAATTAAAAGAAACAGTACCATACTTTTTACCTGAGCAGGTAGAAAGAAAACTTGTAATAATAAAGAAAATTAAACCTACTCCTGGTTCTTATCCCAGAAAATCAGGCATCCCGAAAAAATCTCCAATTATTTAACCGTAAAAAATCCATGTAAGGAAATAATCAAAAACCAGCAAAGCAAGTGCTGTTCCGATGGCAGCTTTTGTTGTAGTAATTCCTACTTCTCTTGCTCCGCCTTTTGTTGCCATACCGTGGCTTGCGCATACCAGAATAATTAGCAGACCAAAAACAGCAGCCTTAACAAGACTTATCTTGATATCGTATGTTGTAGTATACAGCCATACAGAATTTAAATACCTGTTTGGATGAACGCCAACAGTAAAGTCAGCCACCCACATTCCTCCAAAAATACCGATAAATTCTGCAAGAATAGTAACAAGAGGCACCATAAGCACTCCTGCAATTACTCTGGGTACAAATATATATTCAATAGGATCAATCTTTAAAGTTTTTATTGCATCTATTTGTTCTGTAACCTGCATATTACCTATTTCTGCAGCAATAGCAGTACCTGCCCTTGCTCCAATAGATAATGCAGCAAAAACAGGCGCCATTTCCCTGATTATTGCAACAGAAATTAATCCTCCGATGTAGGATTCTGCGCCTGTAAGCACAAACTGTTTTGATATCTGTAATGCAAGTACAGCTCCGCTTACAAGCGCAATAATCAATGCAATGGGAATAGAATCATATCCAATTATTGCTGACTGTATAATCGTATTTTTTATATTTACCCTGCCTGTTAGTATATATTTCAGGGTTTTCAATAAATTAATTACACATTCACCAACAAAACTAGTTATCATAAACAGGAGTACACCAGTGTTTATATTTGGCTACTTTGCCCTTTACTACATCAAAGTACAATTTTTGAAGTTTTGCGGTAATTGGTCCGATATTGCCGTCGCCAAGATTTCTGTGATCTATACTGGTGATAGGACTGATTTGTGCACCTGTACCACAATAGAATGCTTCATCAGCAATATAAAGTTCTGTTCTGTCTATTTCACGTTCAATAACTTCAATGCCAAATTCTTTTTCTGCAAGTTCTTTAACTGTATTTCTTGTTACACCAATCAATATGTTGTCAGTTTGTTTTGTTGTAACAAGTTTACCATTTTCAACAAGGTAAAGATTCATTGCACTGCCTTCTGTAACCTGTCCAATCTGATCCAGTACTATTGCATCATCAAATCCTGCCCTGACTGCGTCTGTAGCAATTAATGCTGTATTAGCGTAACTGCCGCTAACTTTAGCTCTTGGAGGAATGGCATTATCATCATTTCTTCTCCAGCTAGAAACACAAACGCTTAAACCTTTAGAAATATCAATATACTGACCCAAAGGAGTAGTAAAAATAAGGAAAGAATCAGGATTATTGATAAGTTTTGGTCCAACAACTTCTGCTGATTTATACAGTGTAGGTCTTATGTACGCATCTGATTTGTGTGCATTCTTTTTTAATAAATCAATTGTAATATCGCACATTTCCTGAATGGAATATTTGGTATCCATAATCATAATTTTTGCGCTGTTGCGAAGTCTTTCGTAATGTTCTTTCATTCTGAAAGCATACATTTGTTTTTCTTCTTCATTCCAGTAAGCACGAATTCCTTCAAAAACAGAGGTACCATATAAGAAAGCATGTGTTCTTACGCTAATTTTTGCATTTTCATATGCAACAAATTCACCATCCATAAAAACATAGTTTGTAGCTGTTTCTTGCTTGCAACCACAAGTACAAGAACATTGTGTTGTATCAGCCATTTTAATTCCTCCTGTAGACTAAAAAAAGTTGCAATTCATATAAATTCTATAAAAAGCATACTCCAAATTAGCAGTTTAATAAAGTTTTTATAATCAGATTATTAGAATTCTTAAAATATTGAAATTAAAAAGAATAAAGAAAATCTCGTTAATTGGGCAAATTTATTAGATATTTAATACCAATTTAAATTCCCGTAAGCCTCCAGCTTGCGATCGTTTAATGCCGAAAATTCTTCTCTGATTTTTTTTACCATATCAAGGTCAATTTCTGCCATCATTACTCCTTCATCACTTCCAGCCGAGGCGATAATTTCTCCCCAGGGGTTAATTACCATAGAATGACCTAGATTTGTTCTACCAAAGCCGCATTTGCCGCATTGATTCACTGAAACCATAAATACAAGATTTTCTACAGCTCTTGCTTTATTTAAAGTAAGCCAGTGATCAAGCCTTGGATAAGGCCATGCCGCCGGGCAAACAATTAATTCTACGCCGCCATAAGTCATCACCCTGTATAATTCAGGAAATCTCAGGTCATAACATATGCTAAGACCAATTTTGCCAAAATCTGTTTTAATTATTACAGACGAATCACCAGACGTAATATATTTGCCTTCTTTACTGCCGTAGTATGAAAACATGTGAATTTTACTGTATTTACCAATAATTTCACCATTTCTTCCAAATACAACGCTAGTATTTCTGTATTTTTCATCATTGCATTTTTCTATAAAGCTCCCTGAGACAATATTTGTCTTATATTCAGAGGCAAGATCAGACAAAAATACTACTGTTTTTCCACCAGGAACAGTTTCAGCAAGCGGTTGAAAATATTTATGCACCACACTTGAATTAAAAACTTCCGGTAAAACTATTAAATCAGGTTTGTACCAGATATTTTCCCCGATAAGTTTTTTTACTTTATCAAGGTTAGCATCTTTATTACCGGGTTCTGGATTAAATTGAACACCTAAAATTCTGACTTTTCTGGACATATTTAACTCCGTACTGATGGGCAGATAAGTCCATCTTGTTTTTACAATTCAAGATACATTTTATAATGTGGAATATTTGCATCTAAATATTCATCCCCTTCGGTCTTAAAGCCGAATCCTTCGTAAAATCCAACTACAGAAGACTGAGATGCAAGGATTAATGTTGAAATCCCCTGTTCTCTTGAGTGTTTTATGATTAAATCAATCAGGTATTTACCGATTTGTTTACCCCTGTATTTTGACAATACAGCGACACGACTGATTTTTGCGGAATTATTATCAATTTTGTACAATCTAGCTGTTCCAACTGGTTTACCGTTCAAAGAAGCCAGAAAATGAGTCGCTATTTCTTCTTTATTATCACTCTGTATTTTATGGGACAAATTGTGTTCTTTTTCAAAAACCTGATTTCTTATATCAAAACAAGCCTGAATATCTTTGTTACTTTTAGCAATTTTAAGTTCAAGCTTTTCTTCCAGTATATTCATAAAATTTTTCATCCACCTTTTTCTTAATTTCTTCATTCATAATGATTTCATCCGGCCAATCCCGGGTAAAGCCCTCTTCTTTCCACTTTTTAGTTGCATCAATTCCCATTTTTCCTCCGAAACCGGGGTACTGTGATGCGTGATCCAGTATATCAACAGGTCCTTTGGTTATTATGCAGTCTCTTGCAGGATCAATGTTATTGAAAATTTTCCAGCTTACTTCCGATATGTTACGAACATCAACATCAGAATCAACTATAATAACAAACTTGGTAAACATAAGCTGTCCCAGTCCCCAGACAGAAGATATAACCTTGCTGGCATGCCCCGGGTAACGCTTATTAATACTTATTATTGCACAATTATGAAAAACCCCTTCTATTGGGAGGTTTATATCAACTATTTCAGGAACTACCTGCCGCAAAACAGGTAAAAATATCTGTTCTGTCGCTTTTCCCATATAACAGTCTTCCTGTGGAGGTTTGCCAACAATTGTTGCAGGGTAAACCGGATTTTTCCTGTGAGTCATTGCGGTTATATGGAAAACCGGATACAGGTCAGACAGTGAATAATATCCTGTATGATCCCCAAACGGTCCTTCCATTCTGAGTTCGTTATGATCTATATAACCTTCAAGTACTATTTCAGCATCATCAGGAACTTCAAGATCAACTGTTATGCATTTAACAAGTTTTACCGGTTCTTTTCTTAAAAAACCCGCAAAAATCATTTCGTCTATTCCTGGTGGTAGCGGTGCTGTTGCTGCATAGGTAATTGCAGGATCTCCGCCGATAGCAACTGCAACCTCGAATTTTTTACCCAGTTTTTTTGCTTCTTCAAAGTTCTTTGCCCCGTCATGGTGTTTATGCCAGTGCATACCTGTAATTGTATTATCGTACTTCTGAAGCCTGTACATGCCGACATTTCTTGCACCGGTAACCGGATTTTTTGTAAAAACCAGCGGAAGCGTTATAAACTTGCCCCCATCCTGCGGCCAACATTTTAAAATAGGCAATTTATCAAGTACGGGCTGAGTCATATCAGTAATAATAACTTCCTGACATGGAGCATCTCTAACTATCCGTGGAAGAAAAGTTGCGGTTTCAAGAAGTTTTGACAGTATTGAAACTTTGCCCATCAAACTGTCCGGTACTTCAGTCTTTAAAAGTTCTGTTATTCTCGATGCAATATCTTTCAGGCTGTTAACACCAAGAGCAAGGTTCATCCGATCAAAAGACCCGAATGCATTAGTTAAAACCGGAATATCATACCCTTCTACATTATTGAAAAGCAGAGCTTTATTAGAAAAACCGATACTTTTACTTGCTCTATCCGTAATTTCTGTAATCTCAAGATCACAGCTAATAGGTATATTTATTTCCAGTAGATCATTTTTATCTTTTAGAGCTTTGATAAACTCTTTTATATCTTTATATGACATTTCAAAATCATTATTAAACTGTAATTAATAATGTATTCTATCATATTTTTGCAAATTAGTATCCGTTTTAAAGTTTGATAATTGTTGATAAAAATTTTTTATTAATAATTATACGAATTATTAAGTTATTAATTATAATTAGCAAGTTTTAAAGTCTTCCGGGTTTAATTCAATTGAAAGCTATAAGGAATAAAAAAGTAATAAAACATGGAAACACTAAACAGCATAATTAACATAAGAAGAAGCCTGCCTAAATATAAAAAATGGGAAGAAGACCAGAATGATCAGGAAGCAAAAAGGCAAGTGCTGCACAAAACGGTAAAACACTCACCTGAAGAACTTAAAGAAGCTGAAAAGTGCGGAAAAACAATGATTAACGCAATCAGTGTTATGGATGCCTATTCAGAAGATAAGACTCAGGATGTTGAAACTACCACAGGACTTATTTTTTCATTTGTTAATTTAATAGGAATTTTCTTGCCTTTGGGTGTAGCTTTTCCTTTTATATCTAACAAGCATAAAAAACTTAATAAAGAATTTCAAAATAAAAAAAATGAATTACTGGAAAATTTCAAAAAAGAAAATCCCAATATTGTTAGCACAAATGTTGAACAAGAGATTAAGAAAATTACATTTGCTAATCCAAATTCTTATAGCATATTAGAAAAAAGTAATGAAAATAAAATACCTGAATCATTAAAAACAAAGCTGAATGAACTTCTCACGGAAACAAAGAAAGAAAAAAGAAATTATTTTAGTAAAATATCGCTAAAATTAATATCAAGTATGCTCATTGGATCAGCAGTAATTCCTATTGTAACTATTTTATATTCAACTCATTTACAAAAAGAAGCTGCAAGAATAGCAAGATATCAGGCAAGAGAAAAAGAACTTAAAGATCCGCAAAATTTTGTAATTTATACAGATGAACAAATTAATGAAGCTAAAAAGATTGCTCCTAATATTAAAATAGAAGAGAAAAATAAAGTTAAAAAACTTGATGTCTTAGGATTAATTGATGCTGTTAAATCAATTCGCTCTTTGATAAATGATAATAAAAATTATCAAAACTGGAAAAAACATAATATAGACGATTTATGTCAAAATCCTTCGGCTGAAAGCTTAGAAAAAGCAAAACTTGATCAGGATGTAATTCTTAGAGTTACCAATAAAATTAATAATACTGCTGAAGATTATGCACAAAATACTGAAGCATCTGCCGGTATTTTGCTTGAAAGTTCAATGATTGGCGGAGCTATCATAGGGAAAATAATAAGTTATTTACCTGGAATGAGTAAAGTTAATAGCCAAATATCAGATTTTGCAATTAATAATTTTTTACATGGAAAAGTTAATGCTGAAAAAAGAAAATTTATAAAGAATAATATAATGAGCGGTATCGTTGGATTTGCAACAACATTAATTACCTTGCAAATAAGTCTAAAGCTTCAAAAAGAAGCAACACGTATTGGTAGATTTAAGGCAAAACAGGAACTGCTTCAGGATCCACTAAACTTTATTGCATATTCTGATGAACAAATGGAAACTGTAAAAGATGTTAAATCAGAAAATAAAAAGAGAAATTTTCTACAAAGGATGTGGGATAATTTCATTTTTATTCCAAAGGCCATTCAATATGAAAAAGAATACTCCAATTATAAAAAAACTGAATTAAAAGAGGAAAAACAATTAAGAAAAGCTTTAAAACAAGTTAAAATTACACCTGAACAATTAAATGAAGCTAAAAACACACAGCATAAATTATTTAAAACTTTTGAAAGAATTGATGAAATGTCTCAAAGGTATTCTGAAGATATGGAAGCCTTTAATGATACTTTACAGCAAACTTTACCCAATATTTGCACATCAGTAATTGGAATGGGAATTTTATATACAATTTCTCTTTTTCGCAATGGTAATAAGGCAAAGGCAGTTAACAACATAGTTAATATTCTCTCAAAAGGCAGTACTCTTTTTAAAACCAAGATTGGTAAAAAATTCTTGTCAGAAATAGAATCCGGTATCACACAAAATATAAAAGAAGCAAAAAGTGAAGTTACAAAGAAAGGAAATATAAAGTCAAACTTATCAACTGCTGAAATATCAATTAATAAAGAAAATTTATTATCCGATATAAATAAACTTAAAAATAAAATAAATAACTTGAACGAAGACGAAATAAAGAAATATTTATTGACAGATGATTTTAAAAATAACCTGAATAATTTGAACAATGATAAATTTAATAAAGATAAATTTATAATCAGTGAAAAAGATTTAAAATACTTAAATAAAAAAAGAGTTATACATTTTATAAATAATTGTACAAAGATTATTCAAAATATACCTGAGCAAAATATAAACAGGATTATGAAACAAATAACAGATTTACAATCAGAAAATAACGAAGCATTTAATATATTTCTTCAAAAAAGTTCAGGTATCATAATCAACACTCCAACTGCCAGAAAATTTTATTATGGAAATATCATCGGTTCAATCGTTGGCTTAGTACTATTAATGAACTATTTTGCAGATATCCAGAAAAAAGCCAGTAGAGTTGGTGTTATGAAAGCTATGGAAAGTTTAAAAGATCCCAGATATTTTGTTGATAAATATCCTGAATAGAATAAGTTAAAAAGGTGTATGTTTTAAAATTGACATAGTTGATCATTAAAGTATAATAGTACCAAATTACGATTTTTAAATGGAGATACAGATGTCTAATTTATTAAAAATTTCTGAAGCTGCGAATCTGGCAATACATACGATGTACTTACTTGCAATGAACAAAGATAAGCTTATATCAACAAAAGAAATTGCATTAACACTTAAAGTTTCAGAAAATCATCTTTCCAAAGTACTTCAACGCCTAGTAAAAGTTGGTTACGTTGAATCTATCAGAGGACCAAAAGGCGGATTTCGTTTAAGTACTGATGATTCTATTACTATGCTTGAAATTTACGAGGCAATAGATGGAAATATTCATAATTGCAACTGCCTGTTGCCTTCCCCTATTTGCGAAAAAGGCCATTGCATACTTGATGGGTTTCTGAATGAGGTTAATAGCAAATTCAGGGAAACTCTGGCAAGAAAAAAATTGTCAGAAATCTGTAAAAAATAGGTATCTTAAGATAGTTTCCTGATTCGATTACATGAATCTGACTAAAAGTTTAATTTAGAGCATTTCCAAGGGGACGGGTTCAGAAATTTTCTTATGGATTTAGTGAGTTAAAACCCATCTGTTAGTATACTTTTCTGTTATAAAAAATAGATTAAACGAATAGGCTAATTTTTTAAAAAGTAATTATATCAACCATTGAAACTGACAAAAAAAATTATTAGAATTTTAAACTTATTGTTAAATAAGGGAGAATAAAATATGTTTGATTTTGTAGGATGGTTCTTAGCTCCATTGGTCTTAATCCTTGATATTATTGCAATTTTTGATGTTATGACAGGACCAAAGGATACAATTAAGAGAGTATCCTGGGTTGCTGTTATATTATTGTTACCTGCATTAGGCTTGATTTTGTACTATTTGTTTGGAAAAGAAAATCTCTTAGAACGATTAAAACACCAATAGGATTTTATATCTGCTAATAAAAGCCATTTTTTGAGGGTCAAAAACATATATAGGTTCTATTTATTACAGCTATCTAACTAATTTAATTATTTAGATTTAAATTAGTTTTAATGACTTGGAGGTTAATATATTATGATAAACCCAAAAGATGCCACTTCAGTAACTGTATCAAAAAGTGAGAGACTTTATACATTTTTGCCGTTTGACAATACACAGGATTTTAAAGATGCAAAGCAAGGTTTTATTGCCTCTCCATCTGAAAAGACAATTAAAAACCAAAACGGAGATGTCGTTTGGGACTTTACCAAATATGATTATATCAATACTGACTCAAAAGCACCTGATACGGTAAACCCGAGTTTATGGAGACAATCAGAACTTGCAAATATAACAGGGCTATTTAGAGTAACTGAGCGGATTTATCAAATACGTAATTTTGATATTTCAAATATGACGATCATTGAAGGAGATACAGGTATAATCGTTATTGATCCTCTTATATCAAGCGAAACTGCAAAAGCAGCTCTGGACTTATACTTTGATCATCGGCCAAAGAAAAACATAATTGCAGTCATTTATTCACACAGCCATACGGATCATTATGGTGGTGTTAAAGGGATTGTTTCAGAAGAAGATGTGCAATCCGGCAAAGTAAAAATATATGCCCCTATGGGATTTTTGGATGCTACACTTTCAGAGTTTGTTATGGCAGGAAATGCTATGAGCCGAAGAGCGGCTTATATGTATGGAAATTTATTATCAGCCAATCCAAAAGGTCAGGTTGGTACAGGGTTGGGAACTACCCTTTCAACCGGTACTATAACTCTAATCCCACCTACAGATAGCATAAAAGATGATGAAACTATAAATATAGATGGTTTGACATTCGAGTTTATTTTTACTCCCGGGACAGAAGCTCCTTCTGAAATGTTGTGGTATATACCACAGCTTAAAGCACTGACAATTGCAGAAGATTTTAATCATACCCTTCATAACATATATTCATTAAGAGGGGCAACGATACGCAGCGCATTAGATTGGTCTAAAGATTTACATAAAGCGTTGAACAAGTGGGGGGATAAAGCAGAAGTTCTATACAGTATGCATACTTGGCCGGTATGGGGGAATGATAATATTATTGAATGCTTAAAAAAAGAGCGTGATATTTATCGCTATATTAATGATCAAACTTTACACCTTGCAAATCAGGGTTATACAATGGATGAGATCGGAGATATGGTAAAATTACCTGATTCTCTTTCAAACGTCTGGGAAAATCGTGGTTATTACGGAACTATAAATCATAATACCAGAGCAACATATGTTAAATATCTGGGCTTTTTTGACGGAAATCCTGCAACATTGCATCAATATCCTCCAGTTGAAGCCGGTAAAAGATATGTTGAGTTTATGGGTGGAGCAGATGCAATTATTAGTAAGGCTAGAGAATATTATAATAAAGGAGACTATAGATGGGTCGCTCAAGTGCTCAATCATGTAGTATTTTCAGATCCTGATAACAGTACTGCCAGAGAGTTGGAGGCTGACGCGTTGGAACAATTAGGATATCAGGCTGAAAGTGGTCCCTGGCGCAACTTCTATCTGACAGGTGCACAAGAACTAAGAAATGGAATAGTTAAACGCCCTGCTACCAATACAGTCAGTCCTGATACTGTTAAAACTATGAATCTTGATTCATTTTTTGATTATATGGCTATGCGTCTTGATGCTTCAAGAGCTAATGACAAAATAATGACATTTAATTTTGTATTTCCTGATATCAATGAGAAATATCTGGTAACTTTGGAGAATAGCGTATTAAATCATACAAAAGATTTTCAGGCTCAGAATGCAGATGCTACCGTAATACTTAACCGAAATACACTTAATGATATTATGTTACGGCAAACTTCGTTGGATAAAGAGATTTCTGACGGGAATATAAAAATTACAAATAATCAGGAAAACTTCAAAGAACTGATTTCTTTACTTGATACCTTTGATTTTTGGTTTAACATCGTTACTCCTTAGCGTATGTTGGTTGGTCGGTGACCCAACAATAAACAAGTGCTTAGCAAATTGCTATGCACTTGTTTTATAAATCTCACGTTCGAGTTTGAATTGGTGGGTTGAAACCCACCACGATAATAAATAGTCCTGAATAGTGTAGGGTGCGCATGGCGCACCGAATAAGGGAATTTGGAAACAAAGAATAGCTAAAATGCCAAATTATAAAAGATATTACGAAGAAAATTATTACATATTTATAACGGTAGTAACATACGGGCGCAATAAAATATTGATAAATAACATTGAAAAATTAAGGGAAAGTTTTAAGAAAGCCAAAAACAAATATCAATTTGAGATATTTGGAATAGTGGTATTGCCGGATCATTTTCATATCATATTAAAGCCTGAGATAGCAAACGAATTTTCTAAAATAATAGGAAGTATAAAAAGCAGTTTCACAAAAATAATAAGTAAAGATTGCATAGACAACAATATTTCAGTAAGCAGAATTAAACGCAAAGAAAAAGGCGTTTGGCAAAGAAGGTTTTATGAACACACAATAAGAAATGAAGAAGAATTATACGGTTATTTAGATTATATTCATTACAATCCGGTTAAACACGGTTATGTTAAAAATGTCAGAGATTGGAAATATTCATCATTTCATAAATTTGTAAAACAACAATGGTATGAAATTAATTGGGGATGTTTGGAAAATGTGAAAAATATTAATAATATTGGAGATTTTATTTATGACAATGTTTAATTATAAAGGTGGTGCGCATTGCGCACCCTACGCGGCTCTTGGAGCAAAAAGAATTCAAGTTGGGTGTAGGTTGGGTCAAGTTATTTGACCCAACGAATAAAGCTGTTTTACAGGTTTATATATTTAAAAATAAAGCTGTTGGGTAAATAAAACCCATGAAATAGGTTATATTTATTTATAATACAAGTTTTACCCAACCTACGGACTTCCAAAGTGGTGTAGGGTGTGCACAGCGCACCGAAAAAGTCTATTGGATAGGCTATATCGCCAAATTAAAAACAAAAAACCAATTACAACTCTTTCAACGCAACTTCCAAAGACTCAATCGAATACTTATCCGCCACAACCCAGCCTCTTACCTCATCTTCTGAAATTTCAAGGACTCTACACATTCTTTCCATTACAGACGGGGAAATAGGTTCATGCCCTATTATCATTTCATTCAGCCAGCCCTGACTGTAGTCTATCAGTTTGCTTAAACCTGTTCTTGAAAGATTTTTTGATTTTAGGAGCTCATCAATCCTGTTTGTTAAAATAAGCCCCTCAACTTGCTTTTCTTTCTTTGCCTGTATTGCAAGCTCTATAACCTTTTTAGAATACTTGTCCGCAACAATCCAGCCCTTTATCTCATCAATTGAAACCTCAAGAACTGGCGCCATCTTCTCAATAATATGTTCAGGGAAAGGACTTTTTCCGATAACATAAGTCCCAAAAGTACCATGTTTACAATCAATTATTCTGGAAAGTTCATTTTGAGATATTTTCTTATCTTTTAAAAATTTTCTGATTTTTCTGGTAATAATAAGCATAACAATTCTTTCACAAAAAATAAAAACTGTAGGTTAAAACCTATTGACTTTTAAATCAAAGTAGTGTATATTGGATTTGTTCTAGAGATACACCTCATTAATTCCAGACAATAATGTGTACGCTGTATAATACGCAAATTTGTCCTGATAAATAGTGTGCAAATTTGTATACAGTATCCTCTAAAACGGATAACCTTGTAAAAGGAGAGAGAGTAAGCTTATCCGTAACTGGGGCTTGAATTACCTTTTCAAGCCTCGGGCTCTTTTTTCGTTTAATAAGGACGTAATAAAAAATACTTAGCCGTACAAGAACGAGTTAGAACCTCTAATGCCGGCTAGAACGAGCCATGTAAGTTAAATCGAAAGCTCATCGCTTTCGCTATGACTTACTTCGCTTCCGCTACCGCAATCAACGCCGCTATTTCGGCTCGTCACTCCAGCTTCGCACCGCCTTCGCATCGCCGAAGAATTTTTTCCGCTGTCCTTATTAAGTTAATATTACCACAATTAATAAAAATTGAGGCTGGCTATTATGAAAAAGTCAAACGAAATTAATATCCTCGATGCCGTATGCAATGACCTGCAAGAATCTATATGCGACCTATTTGACATCTTAAAAAAACAACAAAAAAACCTCGACCAACTAAATTCCATCCTCCTGACTAAAAAATCCCCAAACACACACCCGTAAGATGGGATCCCCATTCCACCAATAATTTTAAAACCCCGCAAATATTCCGGCAGGGTGTACTTGTAAAAATCTTTAAGTTTTTGCCCCTTTTTAAAAATAGATATAAAATAATTACTTTAGTTGGAATCAGGGAAATAAACATAATTTAAACAGCAATAGGGATTTAAAATGTATGATGAAAATAAAACAGATATAATCGTTTATCAAAGTGCGGATGGAAAGTTTAAACTTGAAATAAATATACAGGAAAATACTGTCTGGCTTACCAGAAAACAAATTGCTGAATTATTTCAGGTTGAAAAACAAGATATAGATTACCATTTAGCAAATATCTATAAAACTCAGGAACTGAGCGAAGAAGCAACCGCCAAAAATTTTTTGGTAGTTCAAGATGAAGGCGGCAGAAGTATTAAGCGTAATATTGAACATTATAACCTCGATATGATTATTTCTATCGGTTACAGGGTAAATTCTATTATTGCAACGAGATTTCGCCAATGGGCAACACAAACATTAAAAGAATACCTGGTAAAAGGCTTTGCAATGGATGACGAACGGTTAAAGGGTGGCGGACGTTTTGACAAAGATTATTTCAAGGAACTTTTAGAACGCATCCGCTCTATTCGAGCTAGTGAAAGAAGAATTTACCAGCAAATTACAGATATTTTCGCTGAATGCAGTATTGATTATGACCCAAATTCAGAAATAACAAAGAACTTTTATGCAACTGTCCAGAATAAATTTCATTTTGCCATTAATTAATATTTTGCATACGCTTAAATTCTTGGAACTTTTGAAATTCTTTATATTCCTGCAAATCAAAATCATTTGCAGGATTTTTCCTTTTACTCGAAAAATCAAGATTGGCAATAATATCCTGTACCTGATAAGCGGGTATTTTTGCATAAGCGGAAAATGTAGTTGACATGTGCCGATGCCCAAAGTTTTGAGAGACAGCTTGAAATTCTTCAATAGACTTACAAGCATTTTTTATTATACGGTTTCCTGTATGTCTGAATGTATGCGGGGAATAATATTCCATGCCAGCTTCTTCAAAGCGTTGTTTAAATATTTCCCTTATTGGAGTTGTAGTTTTCCAGAATTCAGGTTCAAAAGTATTACAGGTAAAAGCCTTTGAATTTTCACACTGTTCAACTTTATTGCGTGGAAAAAGAGGAGCTGTTAAGGGATATGTCTTTATTTTAACTAAATAATCGTACCAATCAAGAACATATCCAATCATTTTTTCATCAAATCTAAACAAATAAGACTGATAAGTTCCTTTTCCTTTTATTCCTTTGATTTTCTTGGGAGTATGAAAAATTTCCAAATTTTGTGGATAAAAACATTCTATAGGTATATTAATCATTTCTCTGTCTCTCATACCAGAAAGAAGAGTAAAACTGATCAATGCCCTGTCTCTCAACTGAATTTAACACATTGCGAAAACCTCATTCATTATTGACTTATCAATAACCATATCGCCAGAAAAGAATAAATTAGCTACTTTATATATAGAACAATCTCTAACCGTTTCAAATATTGAATAGGC
>Ga0074193_1000235_pt1 | contig 102003 bp, 89 predicted proteins | sample EPASupsiteHSE605_FD_64523 | JGI IMG/M metagenome (GOLD analysis project Ga0074193, IMG submission 64523) | Bioremediated contaminated groundwater from EPA Superfund site, New Mexico - Sample HSE6-05 | ecosystem: Environmental > Aquatic > Deep subsurface > Groundwater > Contaminated ... | reverse complement strand
CGATGCTGAGCGCAGAATAGCCGTAATAACTGCTGGTACCAGTGATTTACCTGTAGCTGAAGAAGCTGCTATTACCGCAGAAATTATGGGTAATCACGTAGAACGTATTTATGATGTAGGTGTTGCCGGGATTCACCGTTTATTTGAGCGGCTGGAAACCATAAGGGAAGCGAATGCCTTAATTGTTATTGCGGGCATGGAGGGAGCCTTGACCAGCGTTGTTGGCGGTCTTGTTGCCAAGCCAGTTATCGCAGTGCCGACAAGTGCAGGGTATGGCGCAAATTTTGAGGGGCTTTCCGCACTTTTAGGAATGCTCAATAGCTGTGCGGCAGGTGTAGCTGTTGTTAACATTAACAATGGTTTTGGTGCGGGAAGAATGGCCAGCATAATTAATCATATGAGGTGATAAGATGAAAGCTATCTATGTTGAAGCTTTTAGCGGAATAAGTGGTAACATGTTTCTTGGAGGTTTGCTGAATCTGGGCGTTCCTGCTGAATATATAACTGATGAAATAGCAAAAATGCATTTAGGCAATTATGAAATTATTTATAAGACTGTGAACAAGTGTGGCATAGAAGCGAGCTATTTTAATGTACTCTTGCCAGAGGAACATGAGCATCACGACAAACACCATCATGACCATGTACCTGATGAAGAGCATGTCCATAGCCACGGACATGAACACATACATGAACACATACATGAACACATACATAATCATGAAATACCTGTAGAAATCCATCAGCATGCTGAACATCGCAACTTGTCAGATATCACTGAAATAATTAATGAATCAACATTGAGCTTATCAGTCAAAGAGAAAGCGCTGAAAGTTTTTAATGTTTTAGCTGTCGCTGAAGCGCGTGTGCATGGTAAACCGGTGGATGAGGTTCATTTCCATGAGGTTGGCGCTATTGATACCATAATAGATATAGTTGGTTCTGTACTAGCGTTAGAGTATTTAGGGATAGAAAAAATTTATATTTCCAGAATACAGACAGGATGCGGGTTTGTTCAGTGCGCACATGGATTAATGCCAATACCGGCGCCAGCAACAGCAGAAATATTAAAAAACATTCCTCATTATCATGGCAGTATAGAAAAGGAACTTGTTACGCCTACAGGTGCGGCTTTAATGGCTACTTTGGCAGAACCGGTGGCAGATTTGCCCAATAATTTTTCTGGCAGCAGGATAGGTTACGGCGCTGGTACCTGGGATTTGTCTATTCCAAATGTTGTTAGAGTTAATCTTGGTGAAGTTAGTGTAGAAAATAATGAATCTTTGCTTGTGGCCGAGTGCAATATTGATGATATGTCAGGCGAAATATATCCGTTTGTTTTTGATAAACTTCTATCAGCAGGGGCCTTGGATGTTTGGGTAACGCCAATCATTATGAAAAAAGGCCGCCCTGCACATAAGTTATCAATTCTGGTTTCGGCAGAAAGTCTGGAGAAGATTGTTTTAACCGTGTTAAAGGAAACGAGCTCCTTGGGCTTGCGGTATTATCCGGTCAAACGCAAAATAGCCTTACGCAGATTTATTGATACGGAGCTGGCTGATGGCACTGTTGCTGTTAAAATAGCTACTTATAACGAAGAAATGGTTAATATTGCACCTGAGTATGAAGAGTGCAGAAAAATTGCTGATAAAACTGGTAAACCTTTAAAGAAGGTTATGCAGGAAGCGATAAAAAAAGCAGAGGAAGATCTCAATGATTGATTTTTCAAGTTATTTGGAAAATATTCGTCAACAACTTAGTATGTTGCCTGATGTAGTTGTGAAGGACAAAGAACTGCCCTATGGCAGGCAGTTCCAAATAGTCAGAGGCGATGAAAAGGTTGTTTTATCTGTTTACAAAGGAAAGAAAGGTATTAGCACTGTTTGGGGCGGGCAGGAAGGCATGCTGATGAATTCTGCAATGGTAGCAATATCCACCTCCGATGTTAAAAAATGTGCTGAAACGAATATTCCCAATAATGAACTTAAAAACTCAATCAGTCTTTTAGAAAATTGTGCCGGATTTAACGGTATTTGGGTCGGTTCAGATGAATCAGGCAAAGGCGACTTTTTTGGACCGCTCGTAGTTGCTGCTGTCTTGGTAGATAGCCACATAGCTCGAGATTTAATTGCAATCGGTGTCAAGGACTGCAAGGTGTTAACCGATAAAGAAATACTTAGGCTGGCTCCTATTATCAAAGAAATGGCACCTATCAATGTTGTACTTGCCTTGAAGCCAGAGATGTACAACTACAGATATGAACAATTGCGATTAGAAAAGAAAAACCTTAATCATTTGCTGGCCAATGGGCATATTTCTGCTATAAGAAAGGCAGTCCAGCAGCGCCCAGAGTGCAGCTATGCTTTGGTTGATCAGTTTTCTGTGCATAGTGGAATCAGAGAAGCTTTGGAAAAAGAATTTGCTGATTTGATTGTGGTGGAACAAAAGCGTGCTGAAGCAGATATTGCGGTCGCTGCTGCCTCGGTCCTGGCACGGGAGCGGTTTTTAATGGTAATGGACGAATTGTCAGTTTTAGCTGGTAGAAAGCTGGCAAAAGGTGGCGGCGAGCTAGCGACGACTCAGGCAAAAGAAATGAAAGAAGAATTTGGCTTAAATATTTTGGAAAAACTTGTAAAAAAACATTTTTCCAATTATAAAAAAATAAATTAAGAAGTAAAACGTTTCCTTTTGTGTTAAAATTACTAGGAACGTTGATAAAATGCGCTTTCTAACGGGGTTCACACTATGAAATACTTGATTATAAACGCCGATGATTTCGGTTTACATGAACATATTAATGCTGGCATTATTAAAGGTTTTAAAGAAGGGTGCATTACAAGCACTTCTTTAATGTGCAGCGGCCCGGCTTTTGACAATGCGGTAGAATTGGCGAAAGCTAACCCTGCGCTTGGAATAGGCATACATTTGACTTTGGTTGGCGGAGTCAAGCCACTGCTATCACCAGAAAAAGTTGCTTCTTTGCTCGATGAAAATGGGGTTTTCCCATTAGATTATGTGGGGTTTATAAAGAAATTTACCCTTGGTAAAGTATGTAAAAATGAAATTAAAGCTGAGTTATCAGCTCAGATAGAGCGAGGGTTGTCAACAGGACTGACTATTACGCATTTCGACAGCCATCAGCATTTACACGTTTTACCTGGCCTTATTGACATAGTAATTGAACTTTGTGAAAAATATGGTATTGATAAGGTAAGAGTGCCTGCTGAAAGTATTACTTGGACGGGTGGTTATTCTGCCGGTTTGGGAAGAATTATCGGGCGCTTAGGACTTACGGTCTGTTCTGAACTGGCAAGGAGAAAATTAAAAAATGCTGGGATTATTTTTCCAGACCATTTTTTCGGCATGTTAGCTGGCGGCAGCTTGAATGAAGCTCTTGTTGAAACAATAATTGATAATTTACCTGATGGTTACAATGAAATCATGACTCATCCTGGATTACACAGTGATGAATTAACTAAGTTATATTCCTGGGGATATCATTGGGAAGATGAATTATCAGCTTTTGTTGCACCAAGGAATATCGAAAAAATTAAAACAAAAGGAATTTCACTAATAAATTTTGGTGGGTTGAACTATGCGAAATAAGTTAATGGAACACTTTGTGGTTTTTTTTATTGTTGTTGTATTGACCTCTTGTGCGGTTATTTATTTTACTTTTGACATCCAAGCTCTGGAATATCTGACCATTTTTGAATCTTGGTCAGTAGCCGCTGTTTTGGGTGTTTTGTTTGTCGGGCTTTTTTTTGATGGAACAAGACTGATGAATCTTACAAAGGCTTCTGGTGAAAAATTAACTGTTAGCGAAGCTATTAATGTTGTTTTGAGTAATTACTTTTTAGCTTTAATAACTCCGGGAGCCAGCGGTGGCGCAGTTGCTCAGGTCCTTTTCATGAAAAAGGCCGGAATCCCGGTTGCTAAAGCAACAGCTGTAGTAATTGTCCGCACAGCAATGTCAATATTGTTCCTTATTTTATTGATTCCGCTAATTTTATACCACGATCATGCACTGGTTTCCTGGGTGCCTGCCAGCGTAATTTTGACAATTTCTTTAATAATCATCGCTATACCTGTAGCTATGGTTTGCTTTATGAATACCCGCTATCCGGAGCATTGGCTTTATGCTATAACTGGAAACTTTTCCAAACCTATTCGCCGCAAGGCTTTTTTGTGGTATAAAGATTTTCGGAAAGCCTCTATTCTGCTCGGAAAAAATCCATTCAGAGTATTCAAGGCTTTTATTGAATCAGGACTTAGTTTACTGGCGATCTATTCGGTCGTACCTGTTTTCATCAGCGGCTTTGGCCTGAATATACCTTATCAGTTGATAATGGGTAGGATGGTTTTACTAAATCTTATTTTGTATTTTTCACCGACTCCTGGTGGTTCTGGGATTGCCGAAGCTGGTTTTGTCTTGTTGTTTTCTCCTTTGCTGCCAAGCGGTACAGTTGGTATCATGGCAGTTTTATGGCGCTTTGTTTGTGAATATTTACCGTTTTTGTTAGGCGGCGCAATTTGTATAAAAGCTTTCGGAGCAAATTTTTTATCGAATATAAACTTTGGAAAGAAGTGTTAAGATGCGTATTTTGATTATAGGCGGAGCAGGTTTCATCGGCTCGCATCTTGTTGACTTATTGAATAACAATAATGAGCATGAATTAGTTGTTATGGATAACTTATCATCAGGCAGCAGAGATAATATTCCGCCGACCGTTAAATTCTATGAAATGGACATCAGGGACAATGATTTAGATAAAATTTTTAATGAACACCATTTTGATGTTGTTGTTAATCTGGCCGCTCAGACGATGGTACCTTATTCACTGGAACACCCTGATGAGGATGCAGATATAAACATTTTGGGATTGATAAATGTTTTAAACTGTTGCAGAAAGCATTCTGTACAAAGAGTGATTTTTTCTTCCAGCGCGGCTGTTTATGGAAACAATATAAATGTTCCATTGAAAGAAGAAGAAACTTCCGTTCCTATGTCTTTCTATGGCATAACTAAAATGACTGCTGAACATTATTTGCGTGTTTATAGCGAACTTTATGGGCTTGATGCTATTGTTTTTCGCTTTGCAAACGTTTATGGTGAGCGCCAGGGTAACGGGGGAGAAGGCGGTGTAGTCAGTATTTTTGCTAAACGTATAGCAGAAGGCTTGCCCATCTCATTGTTTGGCGATGGTGAGCAAACGCGTGATTTCGTTTACGCAGGTGATATTGCTGCGGCTATAATTGCCGCTCTCGATGTCAAAGGTTATCATACTATAAATGTATCAAATGCTATTGAAGTAAGTATCAACGAACTTATACATAACTTTGGGCAGGTCGCACAGAAAGAAATTAAGGTTGAGCGTAGGGAAGAGAGACCTGGTGATATCTATCGTTCATGCTTGGACAATACAAATCTAAAGCAGAAGTTAGGAATTTTACCGCAAACAACCTTACTAGAAGGTTTGCTGAAGACATATGCTTATTTTGCAGAATTAGCGAGGGAGGAGAACTAGCTTGGATAAAAGATTTCGGGCACTTTTGCTTTTGATTTTGCTGGGCTTTAATTTGTTTTATGGGCTGGGAGGCATACCTCTCCTTGATCCTGATGAACCAGTATATGCTGAAACAGCACGAGAAATGATACAGTTTAATGATTACACCTCACCAAGAATTTTCAATGATTTTTGGTATGATAAACCGCCAATGTATTATTGGCTGGTGGCTGGAACTTTTAATGTGTTTGGTGTCAACGACTTTGCCGCTCGTTTCCCATCTGCTTTTATGGGCGTGGCCACTATTATGATGTTTTACTATGCGGTCAAGCGCCTTTTTGACGAAGAAACAGGTTTTTGGTCAGCGCTTGTACTTGGAACCTCGTTAGAGTTTTTCTATCTGGGAAAAGCAGCTGTTACTGACATGACATTGCTCTTCTTTATGACTGGCGCTATTTTGGCTTTTCTGAACAATAAATTTTTCCTGATGTATGTATTGATGGGGTTGGCTACCTTGACTAAGGGACCAATTGGTGTTGTCTTCCCCAGTGCAATCATCTTTCTATATTTCCTTGCCAGCGGCGAGTGGCGTACTTTGAAAAAAATGCATATACCTGTAGGCACTGTCATTTATTTATTGGTAGCAGGACCTTGGTACTATTTTATGTACCAAATACATGGACAAGTTTTCATTGATACGTTTTTTGGATTTCACAATATGACCAGATTTACTACAGCCGAACATCCTGACCGTGTGCTGTGGTATTATTATATACCTGTAATTTTAGTTGGCCTTTTCCCTTGGACCGGCATGTTGTTCGATGCAGTGAAAAAGAGCATTACAGACAGTTCTGGCGATAGTTTTAAGAATTTGATGTTTATGCATATTTGGTGGATTTTTGTTTTTCTATTTTTTTCAATATCAAAGACAAAGTTAGTATCTTATATCTTCCCATTGTTCCCACCTTTAGCAATAATAATAGGGTGGAATATTGTGCGAGTCAGTCGGGAAAGATTCCCTAAATTCGAATTAGCGCTGGCTATTCCCAGTCTTGTAATGTTCGGAATTCTTTCTGCCGTTTGGTTTTTTGGCGGCCAGCAGTTACCAGAAATGAGTTTTGGTTCTACAGTTCTTGCAGGCATAACGTTACTGCTGGCTCTAGGTATTGGTACCGCATTTTTACATTTTAAGGATGCCCTTTTAGCTTCATGGCTTCATGTTGCAGCTGGTATCCTTACCATGGTGGTTGTGTTTACTTTTATGTTGCCTGCAGTAAGCGGCAGGTTTAGCGTTAAAACGGCTTCTGATTACTATCTGGCAAATTGTGACAAAGGTGTTACCGTACATATTGATAAATTTTTGCGACCTGGGTTTATGTATTATGCCAATATTCCTGGAATCGAAATGAAACCGGAAACATCTGATTTTGCTGATTTATTTAAAACCAGCGGAACTAAATATATCGTTGTACGTGGGCTTGAATATCGTAGGTTAGTGGGAACAGATAAAAATCGCCTGCAATTAATTTTTAACGAAAATGACATTTACATATTTAAGCTTGATTAAAAGCTGATTTGGATATAAAAAAGCCGGTTATTTAAGTAAATAACCGGCTTAAGTATTTATAGCTGCTTTACATTATAGGGGTGGTCGTGCTATCAGGTTGTTCAAAAACGAATGCTGGTGAAGGATAGTAAAATTGGCAGTGCTGGGGTACGAAGTATTCTGTAGAGAAACGCTTTAAAAGTGCGTATGAAGTTCGTTCTTCAAAATCAATCAGATTGTCTTTATTTATATCCGCGTCGTCTACAATTACCAAAAGATATGGTGGAACAGTAGGAGCATTTTCCGGAACTTCACTACGATCAAGTGGTAGACCCGGTACTACACGTAAATTACCAATAACTTCTTCATTTTCATTACTCAAAGTACAGCGGTAGGTGTTTTGGTATAGCGTCTTTGACAACTTGACGGTATAAGCTGCTTGTTTCATATTAAAGCACACATCCTTTTAATTGGTATAATTTCAACACAAATTATGATAACATAAAAGTGAAATGCATGCAAAACAATGTGAAAATTAGAATTTTGCAATAAGTGTAAAAAATACATTATACATGAGTAATATTAAGCAGGAAATAAGGCAAAGTTTGTCGAATCGCTACTAAAGATGTGCGTATTACGATTATTTGGCGTAGGTGGTGATGTGGGTATATATTTGTGCGGGTGAGTTACCAAAAACTTAACATTAGGAGGGGTAGTTAATGAAAAAAGTTCTTGCATTTATGTTGGCTTTAACTATGGTTGGAACCTTGATTGCCGGTTGTGGGGGATCCGGGAAAGATGATAAGAAACCTGCTGCTCAAAAATTTATTAATATCGCTACAGGTGGTACAGCTGGTACATATTTCCCTCTAGGCGGAGCTGTTGCTGATATTCTTAATAAAAATATTCCTGGAGCTAATGCCAGTGCTCAAAGTACTGGTGCTTCTGTTGCAAACATCAACTTGTTGCAACAAGGAAAAGTTGATCTTGCTTTCGTACAGAATGATATAGCTTATTATGCAGCAAATGGTGTTGAAATGTTTAAAGATAAAAAGGTTGCTGGCTTAAAAGGTCTTGCAACTTTGTATCCTGAGACAGTTCAAATCGTTACAATAGCAAAAAGCGGAGTAACCTCTATTGACCAACTTAAAGGTAAACGCGTTGCAGTAGGTGCTGCTGGCAGCGGTACTGAGGCAAATGCCCGTCAGATTTTAGGTGCTTACGGTATTACTTATGATGATATTAAAGTTCAATATCTTTCTTTTGGTGAAGCATCCGATGCTTTGAAAGATGGCAATATTGATGTTGCATTTGTTACTGCCGGTCATCCGACTGCTGCTATTCAAGATATTGCAACTCAACAAGACTTGGTTCTATTACCGGTTGCTGCTGATAAAGCAGATGCTTTGATTGCCAAATATCCATTCTATGCAAAAGTAACAATTCCAGCAAAGAGTTACAGAAACCAAGCAGCTGATGTTTCCGCTGTTGCTGTAATGGCTATGCTGGTTGTAACAGACAAAATGGATGCTCAACTGACTTATGACATCAGTAAAGCTATCTTTACAAATACAGATCGCTTGAAAGCTGCTCATGCTGTCGCTTCAAATGTTTCCAAAGCTAACGGCCAGGTTGGTATGTCAATATCTGTAGCTGCTGGTGCAGATAAGTACTTTAAGGAAAAATAAACCTTGAACACCGATTTTAATCAAAAAGTCCGGGATTCGGTTTCTTCCGGTTCCCGGACTTTTTTGAGACTTAAAATAATCATCCTACTGCTTGCTATTGCGTTTGGACTGTTATTTTGGTATGCGAACCAGTTAATTTTGGCGATTATTCCAGATAACGGACAAAAGCAACATTACTTTAAGACAAGCATCGGTGATACATGGTATATTGAGTTTATCCATTCCGTACAGAAAACGCCTGTACAGGAATATTTTCTTGTACGTGGCACAAACGATCTTTTGCTGGAAAAAACCATGTACCAGTCAATGGGTGTTGGACTGCCTTTCATGGCCTCGGAAGGAAAGCTTAAAACCACGGGAGATGGGCATTTCCTTTTGGAGATGCATCGGGAATATCAAACGTTAAAATTACGCACCGGGTTGGAGGCTTGCCCTAAAATCTACTTTGGCGGTAATGTTCTGCCTATATACAACCTTTATGAACCAGGAACCCTAGTTGAAATCAAAGTTGTCAAAAGATATGAAACTTGGTTCCAAGATTAGAATTGGAGGGCAAAAATGAGCTCTGAAGAAATGAAACAAATGACTGCTGATGAAGTTTTGCGAAAGTATGACCAGGAGTCGGATAAACGTGAATTAACCGGAATATGGGATATAATTGTCAAAGCCATCTGTATTGCCTTCGCAATATTCCAAATTTACACTGCTACTTTTGGCATTTTGGACGCCCACTTACAGAGGGCTATCCATTTGTCCTTCGGATTTATTTTGATTTTTTTGCTTTATCCTTCACGCAGAAGCTGGTCGAGAAACACTATGAATTGGTTTGACGTTTTGCTCGGTTTAGCTGGCGCTGCCTGTTCAATGTATATTGTCATTTTTTATAAAGACCTTGTTTTGAGAGCCGGTATGAATACTCAGACTGATTTTATAGTTGGTCTTATTGGAGGATTGCTGGTTTTAGAAGCTTCCCGACGTGTTGTTGGTTGGCCAATGGTTACAGTTGCAATTCTATTTTTGATTTATGCACTACTAGGTCCTTTTGTTCCCGGACTTTTGGCTCATCGCGGTGTTGGAGTAGAAGAATTGGTCGGTCATCTTTTCTTCACTACTGAAGGTATTTTTGGCATACCGATGGGTGTTTCCTCAACTTTCATCTATTTATTTATTTTGTTTGGTTCTTATTTGGAAGTAACTGGTTTAGGAAAATTCTTTGTTGACATAGCAAATGCTATTGCTGGTTGGGCTTCAGGCGGACCAGCGAAGGTAGCAGTTATTTCCAGTGCTTTGGAAGGGACTGTATCTGGTAGCTCCGTAGCCAATGTCGTAGGTTCCGGTTCTTTTACGATTCCTATGATGAAAAAACTCGGCTATAGTAAGGAATTTGCCGGCGCTGTAGAGGCTTCGGCTTCAACAGGTGGACAAATAATGCCTCCTGTTATGGGCGCAGCAGCATTCCTGATGGCAGAATTTGTTGGTGTTCCTTATATTGACGTCGCTAAAGCTGCTGCAATCCCAGCGTTATTGTATTACATGGGTGTTTGGCTCGGTGTTCACTTTGAAGCTAAACGCTTGAATTTGAAAGGCATCCCTTTCAGCGAGCTGCCTAAATGGAAAACTCTGCTGATGGAAAAGGGTCATTTGTCTATTCCTTTGATCGTTATTATTTATCTCTTAATAAGTGGATTTACGCCGATGCGTGCAGCTCTCTCAGCAACAGTATTGGCAATTCTATCTTCCTGTTTGCGCAAATCAACCAGAATTGGTTTCAAAGACGTTGTCTATGGTTTGATCAACGGTTCTAAAGGCGTCCTTGGCGTGCTGATTGCTTGTGCGACTGCCGGTATAATTATTGGAGTTGTAACGAAAACCGGCGTTGGGTTGAAGATGGGAACCGCGCTGATAGATTTAGCTGGTGGCTTATTGTTGCCTGCAATGTTTTTTACCATGATTACATCTCTGCTTTTGGGCATGGGTGTTCCGACAACAGCTAACTATGTTATTACTTCTACAATTGCTGCTCCAGCTTTAGTGCAATTGGGTGTTCCGGTATTGGCTGCTCATATGTTTGCTTTTTATTTCGGCATCATTGCAGACGTTACACCGCCTGTTGCCTTGGCTGCTTATGCGGGTGCTGGTATTTCCGGCGGTAATCCGATGAAAACCGGCGTAGTTGCTGCAAAGCTTTCTATTGCCGCTTTCATTATCCCTTATGTTTTTGTTTATAATCCTCAATTATTATTGATTAACACTACTTTTGCCGGCATGGCGTTTGCAACATTAACCGCTATTGTGGGTATGGTAGGAATAAGCGTTTCTATGATTGGTTACGGCATAAGACCAACCAATAAGGTACAGAGGATACTTTTCCTTGTCAGCGGTTTGTTGCTGATTGATCCAGGCCTGATGACCGATGCTGCAGGTGCGATACTCTTGGTAGCATTATTTGGCTGGCAAAAAATGCAAAACAAGAATGATGTCGCTAAACAAGCTTAATTATTAATTGATTTTCTAAAACCTCTTTGTTCGGACAGCATTACTGCTGAAAAACTGAACAAGGAGGTTTTTTTTGTAAATTTGTTAAGTTTTCTTGCATAAAATGCCATCTTCTTGCAATATATCATCTGTCGCTGTATAATGGACTTTAAGGTGAATGTTCGGCTATAACCCCAGCTAGTTGGAGAACAATTGAGCGGAAAACTTAAAACAAAAAAACAGGAGGTGTGTTTTTTGAACAAAACACAACAAAAACTTAATATTATACCTTTGGGCGGCTTAGGTGAAATTGGCAAAAATATGACCGTATTTAAATACGGTGATGATATTATTGTTGTCGATGCAGGCTTAGCTTTCCCTGAAGATGATATGCTTGGTATTGATCTTGTAATTCCAGATATTTCTTATTTAACGGAAAACAAAGACAAAATCAGAGCTATCTTTTTAACGCATGGGCATGAAGACCATATTGGTGCTTTGCCTTATGTTTTGAAAAAATTGGATTTACCAGTCTATGGTACGGCTTTAACATTGGGCATACTGCAAGGTCGCCTGAAACAAAACGGCGTATCTTCATCCCAACTAAAAACAATCCAGCCGGGCGACGTTATTCGTGCCGGTGCTTTTAAATTGGAATTTATTAGAATTAATCATAGCATTCCTGATGCGATTTCTATTGCAATACATACACCGATTGGTACGGTTATTCATACAGGTGATTTCAAGTTTGACCAAACGCCTGTCGATGGACAAGTTACGCAGTTTAGTAAATTCGCACAATTGGGTGACAAGGGCGTTTTGATGCTGTTAGCCGACAGTACTAACGTTGAACGTCCTGGCTATACGCTAAGCGAAAAAATAGTTGGGAAAACTTTTGATGAAGAATTTCGCTATGCTCAGAACAGAATTATTATTGCAACATTTTCTTCTAACGTACATAGAATTCAGCAGGTTGTCGAAGCTGCTGTCAAGTACAACAGAAAAGTTGCTGTCATCGGACGCAGCATGGTTAATGTCGTAAATATCGCAATAGAGTTAGGTTATTTGAATATTCCAGAGGGCACTTTGATAGAGGTCAACGAAACAAACAATTATCCTCCTTCACAAGTTGTTATTATGACAACAGGCAGTCAGGGGGAACCGATGTCAGCCTTAACAAGAATGGCGATGAGTGACCACAAACAAATTGGCATTGTACCGGGTGATACTGTTATTATTTCTGCAACTCCGATTCCAGGTAATGAAAAAGGTGTTTCAAGAACCATTGATCATCTTTTCAAGCTTGGAGCAGAGGTTATTTACGAGAAAAGTTCAGGTATCCATGTTTCCGGACACGCCAGCCAAGAGGAAATTAAGTTGATGCATAATTTGGTAAGACCAAAGTTTTTCATGCCTGTGCATGGTGAATACAGAATGCTGGTCAAGCATGCAAAATTAGCTCAAACTTTGGGTATGCCTAAGGAGAACATTGTTATTGGTGAAAATGGATCTGTTATTGAGCTAACGCCAGAATCTATTAGTATAAATGGAAAAGTTACAGCAGGAAAAGTTCTTGTTGATGGCTTGGGTGTCGGTGACGTAGGCAATATAGTGTTGCGCGACCGTAGACAACTTTCGCAAGATGGCATCCTGATTGTTGTTGTGACAATTGATAAGCAGGATTGTAGTGTTGTATCTGGTCCTGATATCGTTTCCCGCGGTTTTGTCTATGTGCGTGAAGCCGATGATTTGATGGAAAACGCTAAGGAAAAAGTACAGATCGCCCTTAATAGATGTCAGGAAAATGGTGTTTCTGAATGGTCGGCTATAAAATCTGCCGTTCGCGATTCCTTAAGCAGATACTTATATGAAAAAACGCGCAGAAGACCTATGATTTTGCCGGTGATTATGGAAATATAATTATTCGCATAATCTTATAGCTGTGGGGTGCATGATTTGGATAATAGAGCAAAGAAAGACAAGAAAGTAGTTAGTAATCAAAAAGAGCTGTTTGGCGTGTTTCTGGTTACGTTGGCAGTATTTATGTTTCTTACGCTTTATGGTCTGAATATGGGCAGCCTGGGAGCTGTTACTGCAAAATTTTTGCAATATTTTTTAGGTAAAGCAGCGATAATATTTCCTTCTTTTTTGTTTTATCTTGGCATTAATTTCGCAGCCAGACATCAAGGAATAACTATTAATCGATTATTCTTTTCGATGATACTGTTATTGCTTTGTCTTTTGGGATTATTACACCATTTTTATACTCCGTTAGGTGAAGAGGTCCTGGCTGAAAGATTGCCGGAGGGAGCCGGCCTTGTTGGTGGTTTTATTCTTCTATTCCTACGTAGACTAGCTGGTGTTCCTGGAGCAATAATTGTACTTTCTGCCGGTATTATTTGTGCACTTTTGGTTTCTGGTAAATTTTCAATCAAGGAATCCGTTGATCTTACTGAGAATGGTGTAAAAAATGCAGCTGAGTCTTTAAATCAGGTCAAGGAACAAATTAGAGAGAAACGTACATTTTATGATCAGGAAAAATTCTCAGACTATGAGCGTAAGTCACAAATAGTTGACCCAAATGACATGCCTGTCAAAGAAAAGAAAATTGTGCCGGAATTACCGGAATTAAAAGAAGCGGATGTTGGATTATTCAAGACTGAAATTGTTGCAAATACTAATGGTTACAAATACCCGCCAATGTCTCTCTTGCATCAGTTACCACGCACAAAGCAAAATATATTGAGCGAAGAGACACAAGAGCAAAGCAGAATTTTGGAACGGACTCTTAACGATTTTAATGTGCGTGCCAAAGTTGTTAATATCACATGTGGACCGTCTGTTACAAGATTTGAATTGGAACCGGCTCCGGGCGTAAAAGTTAGCCGTATTGTGAATTTGTCAGATGATCTGGCACTAAAACTTGCAGCTCCGGGCATTCGTATTGAGCCAATTCCTGGTAAAACAGCTATAGGTATAGAAGTTCCTAACTTAAAAAATGAAGCAGTTGCATTCCGTTCTATAATTGATTGTGATGTAATCAAAAAATCGAAGAATAAACTATGTGTTGGTTTAGGCAAAGATATCGCCGGCAATGTAATTACTGCCGATCTTGGAAAAATGCCACATCTTTTGGTTGCAGGTTCAACTGGTTCCGGTAAAAGCGTTTGTATCAATACGATAATTGCCAGTATCCTGTTCAGAGCGGCCCCCGAGGAAGTAAGATTAATACTCGTGGATCCTAAAGTAGTTGAACTGACAAATTATAATGGTATTCCGCATTTGCTTACTCCGGTTGTCACTAATGCTAAACAAGCAGCTTCGGCTTTACACTGGGCTGTTGTGGAGATGGAAAGACGTTATTCTTTGTTTGCGGATACTCAGGTTCGTGAGATTAATCGTTACAATGAAGTAATAGATGAAAAACTACCGTTTATAATTATCATTATAGATGAATTAGCTGATTTAATGATGGTTGCCGCTGTCGATGTAGAAGATGCTATTTTACGTTTAGCGCAAAAAGCCAGGGCTGCTGGTATTCATTTGATATTAGCGACCCAAAGACCTTCGGTAGATGTTATCACCGGCATTATCAAAGCCAATATACCCTCCAGGATTGCGTTTGCTGTGTCTTCACAGACTGACTCAAGAACTATTTTGGATATGGGAGGGGCTGAGAAGCTTCTTGGTAAAGGTGATATGCTTTTTTATCCAATTGGGGCCAATAGACCGCAAAGAGTTCAGGGTGCTTTTGTGTCAGATGAAGAACTGGATAGATTGGTTAATTATATTAAGTCGCAATCTATTCCGGTTGATTATTCTGAGGCTGTTACAACGCAAGAGCTTGAAAGTGACACTAAGAAATCACAAATTAGTGTTAATAGCGATGGTATGATTGAAGATGAGTTGTTTGAAGATGCTGTCCGCTTGGTAATGGATACACGTCAAGCGTCCTCATCTATGCTGCAACGAAAATTCCGCATAGGGTATACAAGAGCTGCACGTTTGGTTGATACGATGGAGGATTATAAAATTATTGGACCGGCCATGGGCAGTAAACCACGTGAATTAATAATGAACCAGTCAGAAATTGAATCAAGATTTTTTACTAAGAATCAGTAAATTGCCCAGGAGGTATAGAAATGTCGAGTGTTGGAGAAATTTTGAAAAATACTCGTGAAGCCAAGGGAATTACTATTGAGCAGGTAGCTGAAGCAACAAGCATTCGAGTATTGTATTTGGAAGCGATAGAAAATGAACAGTTTAACCTGGTCCCTGGTGAGGTTTATTTAAAGGGTTTCATTCGTAATTATGCTAATTACATAGGCCTTAATGGACCAGCTATGGTGGAAAAGTACAAGGAACAGGTTGAAGCAAACAAAAAACATGAGCATCCAGTTCAAGCTGATACAAACGATATTAAGCATAAGTCGCCTGAACAAATTAACCAGCGTAAAACCAAATTAGCTAAGGCTGATGTTAGTGCTATTAAGTCACTGCTGGAAAAATATGTGACAAAAAGAAATATTGTCTTGTTAGCAGGCATTGTTGTATTTATAGCGGCGGCTAGTTTTTTCAGCAGCTTTTTCAGTGGCAGTAAAGACAGCGAGCCGGCTAAGACAAAGCAGGCTGCCGTTGAGTCAGTGCAAAGTGAATCTGCTAATAAATCACAGGCTGCTTCTGTATTAAAAGACCAAAGTGGTGTTTATATTGTAAAGGATGCCGCAAATATTGAAGCACAAGTTGAATTTAGCGGCGATTGCTGGACGGAAGCTTACGCTGATGGTAAAGAAGTATTTATGGGTATGATGTCCGCTGGCAAGACTGTTAATTGGAAAGCTGAAAAAGAGTTACAAATAAAAGTTGGTAATGTCCGTGTTGCAAAAATTAATTGCAATGGACAGTTAATACCATATGCGCCTGATGAAAATGGTATTGTTGTGCGCACATTTAAGAAATAGTTTTTGGAGGATAACTAATGAGTGAATTTTTGCCGACTACGCTTGAGGAGATACAGCAGCGTGGGTGGGAACAAATAGATTTTTTATTTATTAGCGGTGACGCTTATGTTGATCACCCTTCTTTCGGCCCGGCAGTAATATGTCGGGTTCTTGAGTCTAAGGGGTACAAAGTTGCTATGCTTAGTCAGCCTGATTGGAAAGTAGAAAAGAATCTGGCTGCGCTAGGCAAACCGCGTCTTGGTGTACTTGTTTCAGGGGGAAACCTTGATTCCATGTTATGCCATTATACTGCTGCCCGCAAATTACGCAAAAAAGATAATTATACGCCGGGTGGAATTATGGGAAAACGTCCCGACCATGCAACTGTTGTTTATTCTAAGCTGGCGAAAAAAATATGGCCAGATTTGCCAGTTATTATCGGCGGCATTGAAGCTAGTCTGCGTAGATTTGCTCATTATGATTATTGGGAAAACAAGTTATTGCCATCTATTCTTATAGAAAGCGGTGCCGACTTGCTCATTTATGGTATGGGTGAAAAGCAAGTCGTTGAAATAGCTGATTACCTTGCAGGCGGCGCTGACATCAGCACTATTCAGTATGTGCGTGGTACTTCGTATGTTTGTGATGATTTGCAGAATGTTACAGAACAGTATGTATCATTACCGTCATATGAAAGTATACTTCAAGACAAAAAATTATTGGCAAATGCCTATAAATTACAAAGTGACGAGCAGGACCCTTTTTACGGTAAGATAGTTATTCAACAGTTTGCAACTAGGTATGTAGTGCAGAATCAAGCAACGTATCCATTAACTGAAGAAGAAATGGATGCTATTTATGATCTCCCTTATTGCAGAACGTATCACCCAAGCTATGAGAAATTGGGCGGCGTTTCGGCAATTGAAGAAGTTAAATTTAGTATTATAAGTCAACGTGGTTGTTTTGGCAGCTGTTCATTCTGCGCAATTCATTCACATCAGGGAAGAATTATTCAGGCACGCAGCCATGAATCAATTTTGCGCGAAGCGAAACTGATATCTGAATTACCTGATTTTAAGGGTTATATTCATGATGTAGGTGGACCGACTGCGAATTTCAGACATCCGGCTTGTTCAAAACAGTTAAAGACTGGCGCTTGCAAACACCGCCAATGCTTGTTTCCTGATGTATGCCAGAATATTGATGCTGATCATAGCGATTATATATCGTTGTTGAAAAAAATCAGAGCTTTGCCTGGTATTAAGAAAGTTTTCATAAGATCAGGCATTAGATATGATTATTTGCTGGCAGATAAATCTAATGAGTTTTTGGATGAACTTTGCCGTTATCATGTCAGCGGGCAGCTAAAGATAGCACCGGAACATATTTCACCGAGCGTACTGAAATGCATGGGCAAGCCCGGCAAAGAAGTTTATTTAAAATTTATGCGGGCGTTTAACAAGAAAAACGAGGAAATAGGTTTAAAACAATTTGTAGTGCCGTATTTTATTTCAAGTCATCCAGGCTGCACTATAAATGATGCTGTAGAATTAGCTGAATTTCTTCGTGATACTGGCCATCATCCGGAACAGGTTCAAGATTTCATACCAACTCCGGGGAGTTGCTCAACCGCCATGTATTATTCAGGCGTAGACCCAGTAACAGGAAAGAAAGTTTTTGTTACGCAAAATCCGCATGAAAAGGCTATGCAAAGAGCGTTGATGCAATATAAAAATCCTAAGAATAGGACACTGGTAAAAGAAGCGTTGCAAATGGCAAATCGTCTTGATTTAATTGGGAGCGATTCTAAATGCTTGCTGCGTTTGTCCCAGGGACCTCAAGGCTCGGGATCAAGAGTAAAAGGTAAAGTGCTCCAAAAGGATAATGTACGTAAGGACACAAGAAACTCTAAGCTGCGCAAGAGATAAGTGAGGGTTTATGCCCATGATTAAGCATAAAAGTTGGCTTTTACTTCTGCTGGTTATCGTCTGCTTTTGGTTTTTGCGTTTTGATGTTATTCAGACTGCCAGCGTAAATGCTGCTTCCGAAAATACGATAAAAGTTTATTCTGTGTTGCCTGAAGATTTGACCAGAGCGTTGTTAAATGAATACCAGGAGAAAACCAAAACTAAATTAGTATATAAATTTGCTGATAAGGGACAAACTATTTCTGCTGATGGTGATGGCTTTGATTTAATAATTGCGCCCAGGGAAACGATGATTAAGTTGTCCTCTGATGCAAAGTTACTTAAACAAGAGTACAACAAAGATAGTGTACCTCCTTCGTTACAGGATAAGGATGGTTATTGGACCAGTGTATGTTACGATCAGTACGTGTTTCTGGTAAACTACGCTTACTCACGTAAAGTTGGGCAAAAGAACTTATTGTCCTGGAAGGATATCGCCAAGCAGAATGATATAGTTATCAGCATGGAGGACCTTAGTACGACACCGGAAATGCGGTATTTTCTTTCGGCATTGGCAAGTAAGCAGGGAGAAGAGGAAACATTTGGTTTATTAAAAAATATTAATAGAAAAATTACTCAGTATGCAAAGTTTGCCATCAGTCCTATCCGTTTAACAACAATTGGAGAAGCTGATTTGGCAATTACCTCAAGAAATAAGGTTATAAAGTATATTGAAAATGATTTCCCTGCATATATTGTTGAACCTTCGGAAGGGTTTCCTGCTCAGGTGTTTGCTGCTGGAATTGGGAAGGCTTCAACTAAGGGAGAAACTTGCGAAAAGATAATTAGTTGGCTGGTTAACGCCGAAGATGTTATAATTGTTACGGAAAAGCTAGGATATGGCTATCTATTCATGTCACAAAATAAGTTTGAGAATGAAGCTAATAGAGAAAGTCTGCTTTGGGTCAACGATAAATATCTTAGCGATGAGAAGCAGACGGAATTAGTTGAAAAATGGCTGCAAAATGTCAGATTTGCTGATAAGTGATTGAAAGGGTGTTTTTTTTGAAAATAGGTTTAGTAAGTCTTGGCTGTCCGAAAAATCTTGTCGATTCTGAAACAATGCTTGGTATAATTGAAGACAAGAAAATGACGATTACCAATAATCCTGAAGAAGCTGATATAATCATTGTCAATACATGTGGTTTTATTGAATCAGCGAAGGAAGAATCAATAAATACTGTTTTGCAGATGGCAGAGTATAAAAATGAAGGTAACTGTAAGCATTTGATTTTAGCTGGTTGCCTTGGTCAAAGATATTCTGAAGAACTGCTTAACGATATTCCGGAAGTTGATGCTATTGTTGGTACGGAATGTTATACTGAAATTGGTAAAGTAATAGAAAGAGTATTACAAGGTGAGAGGTTCATTTGTTTGCAGCCTTCTCTGAGTGCGGAAAATGAAACTGGCGCGATGCCGAGAATATTGACTACACCGAATTATACCGCTTATTTAAAAATTGCTGAGGGCTGTGATAATTGCTGCTCTTACTGCATTATACCGAAAATTCGCGGACCTTATAGAAGCAGGCCTTTTGAAGAGATTTTGGCCGAGGCTGAAGCTTTGGTCAGCAGTGGCGTCAAAGAGTTAATTTTAGTTGCACAGGACACGACCCGTTACGGAGAAGACTTATATGGGTCTTTACGTTTGGCTGAATTGCTGCAAGAACTTAATAAGCTGAATGATTTGAGATGGATCAGAATACTATATTGTTACCCACAATATTTTACAGACAATTTAATTGAAGCAATGGCCAATTGTGATAAGGTATGCAAGTATGTAGACATTCCCTTGCAGCATATAAGCGATTCTCTTTTAAGCAGTATGAACCGTCCTGATACAAAAGAACAGATAGTTACTTTACTTGCGAAATTGAAAAAACGCATACCTGATATTTGTATTCGTACGACTTTTATAGTTGGGTTTCCAGGAGAAACTGTAGCAGATTTTGAAGAACTCAAGGCATTCGTTGCTGAACAAAAATTCGCCTGCGCAGGTGTTTTTACCTATTCACAAGAAGAAGGTACGGTTGCCGCTTTGATGCCGAATCAAATAGCAGATGATCTGAAACAGGATCGTTACCATGAACTGATGGCCATACAGGCGCAGGTTTCTGAGGAAATCCACATCGGTATGGAAGGAAAAGTCCTGGATGTTCTTGTAGAAGGATTTGATGAAGAGAACAAGAACCTTGCCTGCGGCAGATCCTACAGAGAAGCTCCTGAAATTGACGGCAGCATATATATCGAAGATGCTGCTGGAATAAAAGTCGGAGAATTCGTTAAAGTAAGAATTGTACAAGGTTTTACTTACGAATTGGTTGGAGAGCTGGCATAGTTCGCTAGGAGGTCAAGTAAGGATGATTGTCGAAGTAATTAATACTGGAACTGAATTGCTGCTTGGTGATATTTTAAATACTAATTTTCAATATTTATCCAAAGCATTGAATCAGAAAGGGTTTGATGTTTTATATCAGACTACTGTTGGTGATAATGAAACCAGACTGAGAGAAGTATTAAAGATAGCTCTCACTCGTGCGGATATTATTGTTACTACTGGTGGCCTAGGCCCAACGCGCGGTGATATTACTAAAGAGATGGTTGCTGCAGTGCTTGATCTACCATTAGAACTTGATCAGGAAACGCTAGATAAAATTAACCAATTTTTTATTCACAGGGGCATATGTATGCCGGAAAATAATGTGAAACAGGCAATGATACCACAAGGGTCACACATTTTAAAGAATGATGCCGGGACGGCTCCCGGATTGGCGGTTGAAACCGAGGGTAAGCTGATAATTCTCTTACCGGGACCGCCGAATGAAATGAAACACGTATGTACGGAGAAAATGTTGCCTTTTTTAGAAGCACATTTTGCACAACAAGGAATTATCCACTCCAAAGTTTTGCGTCTTAAGGGAATTGGTGAATCAACTGTTGCCGAAAAATTAGACGATATTATTATGTCGCAGACCAATCCAACGATTGCAATTTACGCAAGAAGCGGCGAAATTATAATCAGGATTACGGCAAAGAGTATTGATTATGCCATGGCGGAAGGCATGATAGCAGAAATGGAAGCCGAAGTTCGCAAGAGGCTGGAGGATAATATATATGGCGTCGATAACGAGTCTTTAGCAAAAAAGCTTAGTGAAGAACTGCTGAAAAGAAAAGGCACGATTTCTTTTGCAGAATCATGCACAGGTGGTTTGGCCAGCAGTATGCTGACTGACATACCTGGGAGTTCTGAATATCTTTTAGGTTCAGTTGTTTCTTATAGTAATGAGGCAAAGGCTAACGTTATAAACGTGTCTGAAGATAGTTTAAAGAAATATGGGGCAGTAAGTGAGCAGGTGGCACGTGAAATGGCGGCCGGTGTTCGTGATCTTTTTAGTACCACACTTGGTGTCGGTATTACTGGGATTGCCGGACCAGGCGGTGGCTCAAGTGAAAAACCTGTTGGCTTGGTATATATGGCTATAGCGAGTGAAAAAGGAATTGTTTGCCAAAAACATATGTTTCATGGCTCTCGAACTGATAACAAATTGCGTAGTGTATTAGCCGCTTTTTCGCTGGCTTTGGACAAATTAAATGAAGAATTTTAGGAGGAATTATGACAAACAACACAAAAGAAATGTTCGGTGATTTACTGTTAGACAAAAAGATAGTAACTGCGCTGACAGACATGGGTTTTGAAGAACCATCACCAATTCAGAGAGAAACTATACCAATCGTATTAGAAGGTAATGATGTTATAGGGCAGGCACAGACGGGTACTGGTAAAACAGCAGCCTTTGGTATTCCTATTGTCCAAAATATTACAGACCATCGTCATATCCAAGCTTTAGTTATGACACCGACCCGTGAATTAGCAATACAAGTTGCAGAAGAAATCGGCAAGATCGGCCAAACCAAACGTGTTAAAGCGTTGCCTGTTTACGGCGGCCAGCCGATTGACAGACAAATTCGTTCTTTGCGCAGTGGGGTACAAATTGTTATCGGAACTCCAGGCAGACTTCTTGACCATATCAGAAGAGCCACAATCAAACTTGATAACATTAAGTTCCTTGTCGTAGATGAAGCTGACGAAATGCTGGACATGGGTTTTGTTGAGGATATGGAAGAGATTATGAAAAATCTTCCTGCAGAGCGCCAAACACTGCTTTTTTCTGCTACAATGCCGCGCCCAATTCTTAGCTTAACTAAAAAATACATGAAGGCACCAAAGCTTGTCGCGATCCACAAAGAAATTGTTACAGCGCCTTTAGTTGACCAATTCTATTATGAAACCAAAGACAAGGTGGATGGTTTGTGCCGTCTGCTTGATGTTGAGATTAACGGAAAGCTTATCATATTCTGCCGCACCAAGAAAGGTGTTGACGAATTAGTAATTGCTCTTGGTACACGTGGTTATTTAGCAGAAGGTTTGCATGGCGATTTGAGTCAGAACCAACGTGACCGTGTAATGAAGAAATTCCGCGCAGGACGAGTTGATATTCTGATTGCAACTGATGTTGCCGCTCGTGGTTTGGATATCGAAAATATTACTCATGTTGTTAACTTTGATATTCCGCAAGATCCTGAGAGCTACGTACATCGTATAGGAAGAACTGGCCGTGCAGGAAATAAAGGTGTTGCATTAACTTTTATTACGCCACGCGAATTCCGTCAACTTAAGTTGATTGAAAAAGCAGTTAATATCAAAATTGTTCGTCGTCAGTTGCCGACCGAAGCCAACGTGCTGGAACGTCAGAGGGAAATGATAGTATCAAAACTTCAGAGCGTCTTAGACCAAAATAATTATAGCGATTATTTGCCTATAATTGGTTCTTTGCTGAAAGACTATAATCCCGAAGAGATTGCTGCAGCTGCAGTAAAATTGATGCAGGAAGGCAACAAGGCTTTGGAAGCACCTGCTGAAACCACTGTTGCACCTGATTTGGGAAATACCGGCGCTAAACCAGGCATGGTTCGTATGTTTATTAACATAGGACGCAGCCAAAAGATTACTGTTAAGGACATTATTCAGTCCATCGCTATTGAGGCTGACGTTCCTGGTAAAGATATCGGCATGATCAGTATTTATGATAAATTTACCTTTGTAGAGGTTCCGGAAGATGTTGCTGAGAAGGTTATGGCAGTCATGCATCGTAATACCATCAAAGGCTACAAAGTTAATGTAGAACCTGCACGTGCAAGAGATTAAAGAGAAGTATATTTGATAACAGTGGAAGTAGTTTTTCTACCTTTGAAAAACTACTTCCATATTTTTGTTATTTTTATGCTATGTAATAAAATAAGCTATATTTTATAAAAAAATAAAGGTTATTTCAGATTTATGTCGAATAATCAGCAGGTAACTCAAAATGTGTGGATATAAGAGGAGGTAACTATCAGATGCATAGTTATAGCATGCAGCTTGGTGGCAGAACACTGACCATCGAAGCTGGAAAAATTGCAAAACAGGCAAATGGTTCAGTAATGGTGCGTTATGGTGACACGGTGATCGTTGTCGCTGTTACCGGAACAAAGGTTCCGAGGGAAGGTGTAGATTTTTTCCCGCTGACAGTAGATTTTGAAGAGAAAATGTATGCTGTAGGAAAAATTCCTGGCGGCTTTATAAAAAGGGAAGGTAGACCGAGCGAGACTGCTATCTTGACTAGCAGATTGATTGATCGTCCAATCAGACCGATGTTCCCGGATGGTTATCATAACGACGTTCAAATAGTTGCGACAGCTGTATCAGTTGATCAGGATAACCCGCCTGACATGGCAGCTATGATTGGAGCGTCTTGTGCACTTTCCATTTCGGATATCCCGTTTGACGGTCCTATCGCCGGTGTACGTATCGGTTTAATTAACGGGGAATTTATTGTTAACCCGAACGTTGAGCAGACTAAGCTCAGCGAATTGAGCTTAGGCGTGGCCGGAACCAAAGATGCTATCCTTATGGTAGAAGCTGGTGCCAAAGAAGTTTCTGAAGAAGTAATGCTTGATGCAATTTGGTTCGCACACGATGTTATTAAAGACATTGTTGCTTTCCAAGAGAAAATTCAGGCTGAAATCGGTAAACAAAAAATGGAAGTTCCAGTTTATGTTCCGCCGGTTGAAATCGTTGAAGACATTAAGGCCTATGGCGCTGAAAAATTAAAGGCTGCTTTAATGGACTCTGATAAACTTCGTCGTGAAGAGATGGTATCTCAAGTTAAAAAAGAAATCGCTGAAGTTTTCAATGAAAAGTATCCTGAAAATGGCAAAGATGTTGCGTATGTAACTCAAAAGCTGATTAAAACAGTTGTTCGCAGAACAATTTCAGTTGATAAAATTCGCCCGGATGGACGTCAATTAGATGAGGTACGCCCGGTAACCTGTGAAGTTGGCTTGCTGCCGCGTCCGCATGGTTCATCATTGTTTACCCGTGGACAAACACAAATCCTCAATGTCTTAGCTTTAGCTCCTTTGCGTGAAGTTCAGATTATTGACGGAATTGGTGTTGAAGAAACCAAACGTTATATACATCACTATAATTTCCCTCCATACAGCGTAGGGGAAACAAAACCTCTTCGTTCTCCAGGCCGCCGTGAAATTGGTCATGGTGCTTTGGCAGAAAGAGCATTGCTGCCTGTTATTCCTTCTGAAGAAGAATTCCCGTATGCAATTCGCCTTGTTTCCGAGGTATTGGAATCAAATGGCTCGTCTTCAATGGGTAGCGTCTGCGGCAGTACGTTGTCGTTGATGAATGCTGGTGTGCCAATTAAGGCGCCAGTATCCGGTGTTGCCATGGGTCTTGTTAAAGATGGTGACTATTTCACTATTCTGACCGATATTCAAGGGTTGGAAGATGCTCTTGGCGATATGGACTTCAAGGTTGCAGGTACTGAAAAAGGTATTACTGCAATTCAAATGGATATCAAAATTGATGGTATCAACAAAGAAATTTTCCAACAGGCATTGGCACAAGCCAAAAAAGGCCGTGCTTTTATTCTTGATAAAATGCTCGAAGCTATATCAGAACCAAGAAAAGATCTCTCTCCATATGCACCTAAAATCACAACAATTACAGTAAATCCTGACAAAATCCGCGATATTATCGGGCCTGGCGGCAAAATGATTAAAAAGATTGTCGAAGAAACTGGTGCTAAAATTGATGTTGATGATAGCGGTAAAGTTTTTGTCGCAGCTGTAAACAGCGAATCCGCTCAGAAAGCGATTGCCATGATTGAGGGTATCGTTGCTGTTGCTGAGGTTGGCAAAGTTTACACTGGTAAGGTTACCAGACTAATGAATTTTGGTGCCTTTGTCGAAATACTTCCTGGTAAAGAGGGTCTTGTACATATTTCTCAGCTTTCGACTGAAAGAGTTGAAAAAGTTGAAGATGTAGTTTCTGTTGGCGACGAAATAGCAGTTAAAGTCGTTGAGATCGATCAGAAGGGTCGTATTAACCTTTCCCGTAAAGCAGTACTGCAACAAGGCTAAAATGTTTTTTAGAAGCCTGTGCTTATGCACAGGCTTTTCTTGTTTGTACATATTTATGGTGCTATAATAAATTATTACATTATTCATGTCGTAAGGAGTAAAAATATGCGAGTTCGTGGCTTTGAAAAAGTAAATGAATATGCAAATGTTGATTTCTTATTGCCGGTGCGTAAGACTAATTATTCAGCCGGCTATGATTTTTACCTGCCAGAAGATGTTGTTTTGAAGGCAGGCAAGGTTAATATTGTTCCTACAGGCATTAAGGCTTATATGCAGGATACAGAATATCTTGGTGTTCATCTTCGTTCCAGCATCGCAATGAAAAATTGTTTGACGATGATTAATAACCAAGGTATTATTGACTCGGATTATTATAATAATGAAGAAAATGAGGGTCATATCAAGCTTCTTGTTTATAATCTTAATGTTCAAGATGTTACCTTAAATAAAGGTGAACGCGTCGCCCAAGGCATTTTTTATAATTTTCTGCTGGCTGATGATGATGTAGAAAGCCAAAAGGAAACTCGCAGTGGTGGGTTTGGGAGTACAAAATAGCAATTGTGTTTGACAAAAGAACTTATAGTAGTATATAATTACGCTAATTGAAAAGGAACGATAGAGGAGCGGGAAGCATTATTAGTTCGTGGAGAAGGGATTTGTTGATGCGAATGAAAGGGTTACCGCCGAAGTTTGACAGTGGCCGCACTGTCATGCTGGGCCGCCGGTTAATAGCTGTCGGACTGTCGCCAAAATTTTGGTGGAGTGCTATCTCATAATGCTTCAAATACCAGGTGATCTTAGGTATTTAAAAGCCGTTGGGATAACCAACGGCTTTTATTTTATAATAAGGAGATGTTTAGAGTGACTCGTATTCTTGTTAATGGCGCATTGGGCCGTATGGGTAGTGAAGTGGTTAGGACTGTTTTAAAACAAAGTGATATGGAACTGGTTGCTGCTGTTGACATTATGGCTAAGGATAAGATTGTTGATGGCGCTAATTTTGCATTTGATACAGACCTGAAGACTGCTTTGGCAAGAGTAAAACCGGATATTGTTATAGATTTTACCCGCCCGGATGTAGTGATGAATAATCTGAGAACTATTTTAAGTGCTGGTGTATGTGCTGTTGTTGGAACTACAGGATTTTCGCAGGCAGACATGGCAGAACTTGATGAATTAGCTAAAACAAATAATACCAGCATCCTGATTGCACCTAATTTTGCTTTGGGAGCAATTTTGATGATGAAGGTTGCCTGTGAGGCAGCAAAATATTTTCCGCAGGTTGAGATTATTGAATTGCATCATGATCAAAAACTTGATGCACCATCCGGTACTGCAATTTTAACAGCAAAAAAATTGGCTGAAGTTCGTGGAGGATTTGTTGCTCAGGGCAATCCTTCTGAAGAAGAAAAGCTTGAGGGCGCCCGTGGTGCCGAATATGAAGGTATGCGCATACATAGCGTACGTCTCCCAGGATTTGTTGCTTCACAAGAGATTATTTTCGGAAGCGCAGGCGAAACATTGAAAATACGCAACGATTCTATTAATAGGGAATGTTATATGCCAGGTGTTATGCTTGGATGCCGCAAGATCGTTGAAAGAAAAGGTCTTGTTTACGGCTTGGATCAATTGCTTTAATTACTAATTTATGAAAAGGGGAAGGCGAAATGAAAAAGTATAATGTTGCTATTTTGGGAGCTACAGGGGCAGTAGGACAAGAATTTTTGAAACTAATTGAAGAAAGAAATTTCCCATTTGCAGAGCTTAGGCTGCTTGCATCCAGCCGCAGTGCAGGAACTGAAATTCCTTTTATGGGGAAAAATTATATTGTTGAAGAGGCAACAAGCGAATCTTTTAAGGATATCGATATAGCTTTGTTTGCTGGTGGTTCAATAAGTACGGAATTTGCACCATATGCGGTAAAGGCAGGCGCGGTTGTAATCGATAATTCCAGTGCTTTCCGTATGGACCCTGAGGTTCCTCTTGTTGTTCCGGAAGTTAATCCACAGGCGATATTAAAACACAAAGGTATAATTGCCAACCCTAATTGTTCAACTATAATCATGGTAATGGCATTGAAACCAATTTATGATTTGGCAAAAATAAAGAGAATTATTGTTTCAACTTATCAGGCTGTTTCAGGTGCTGGTAAAGAAGGCATTGACGAACTAACAAATCAAGTTAAGGCTTACTCAGACGGCAAAGAGATGGAAGCAAAAATACTTCCTAGTGCCAGCCTTAGCAAGCATTACCCAATTGCTTTCAATCTGATTCCACAAATTGACGTCTTTTTAGATAATCTTTACACTAAAGAAGAGATGAAAATGGTTAATGAAACCAGAAAAATTCTCGAAGACTATGAGATTAAAATTACGGCAACTACGGTTCGCGTGCCAGTATATCGCAGCCACTCTGAATCCGTTAATGTTGAATTGGAGAAAGACTTGGATTTGGCAGCGATTAAAGATGCTATTTCTAAATTCCCTGGCGTGCAGATTCAAGATGATCCGCAGAATCAGATCTATCCGATGCCAATTTATACTTCAGATAAAAATGATGTTTATGTTGGCCGACTCAGAAGAGATGAATCAGCAGAAAACTCTTTCAATATGTGGGTAGTTGGCGACCAGATTAGAAAAGGTGCAGCTTTGAATACCCTGCAGATTGCGGAAACTATGATTAAAAATGGATGGATTTGAAAATAAGGGAAAATGACAATGAAAATAATAGTACAAAAATTTGGCGGTACCTCTGTAGCAACCGCGGAAGCAAGAATAGCAGCAAGAAATAAAGTTTCAGACGCAATTAAAGCTGGTTTTACGCCTGCAGTGGTTGTTTCGGCTATGGGAAGAAAAGGCGATCCTTATGCTACCGATAGTCTTATTGAAATTATAAAAAAAGAAAACAGTGCTGTTGATTCACGCGATCTTGATACCATAATGTGCTGTGGAGAACTTATTTCAGCGGCTGTTATGGCTGCATCTTTACAAAGTGTAGGCATTAATGCAGCAGCTTTAACTGGTGGACAAGCTGGCATTAAGACTGACGCAAATTTCGGAGATGCTAAAATTAGAAATATTAATCCTGAAAATCTATTATTGTATATGAATGCAGGTATCGTACCAGTTGTCTGCGGCTTTCAGGGAATTACAGAAGATGGCAGATTTACTACTTTGGGCAGGGGTGGCAGTGATACTACAGCTGCTGCACTTGGTGTAGCATTAGAAGCCGATTGTGTGGAAATTTACACGGATGTTGAAGGTATAATGACTGCGGATCCCCGCGTTGTAGCTGATGCCAGTATCCTGGATTGCGTTTCCTATGGTGATGTTTGCCAAATGGCGCATCAAGGTGCAAAAGTGATTCATGCCAGAGCAGTAGAAATTGCTATGGAGAAAGAAATTCCTATAGTTGTTAAATCTACGTTTTCTGATGCTCCTGGCACCTTGATTTGTAATGAAGATGTTGTAGAGAAAAATTCTTCTGAGCCAGGTCGTATTATCAGCAGTGTTGCTTATCTTAAAGATTTAGCACAGTTTAAAGTCAGACTTGATGGTAATGATGTAAATAGTGGCCACAAATTGTTTGATGATTTGGCTCATAATAGCATAAGTGTTGGCTGTTTGAATTTGCAGCCAGAACAGTCGATGTTTTCTGTTTTTATGTTTGATGCTGAAAAAACATGTAAATTGCTAAAAGATGTGGGCTATTCTTTTGAAGTCCATTTAGAATGTTCCAAAGTTTCAGTAGTTGGCTCCGGTATGCGTGGCGTCCCTGGAATAATGGCAACTTTTGTTGCCGCTATGGCTGAAAAAGGTATTATGATTCTACAAACAGTGGATTCTGATACTACAATTTCAGCAATAATTAGTCAGGAACGTTTAAATGATGCTGTGACAGCTCTACATGATGCATTTAAGCTTTAATTTAAGAAATGACAGGGGGATTTTTTTATGAAAGTACCATATTTTGGCAGATTGCTTACGGCTATGGTAACGCCAATGAATCAGGATGGCAGTATTAATTATGAAGCTATGGCAGATTTTGCTGATTGGCTGATTGATAACGGGTCTGACGGTTTAGTTGTATGTGGAACTACGGGTGAATCACCGACCATATCAACAGAAGAAAAACTTGAGTTATTTCGTACAGTCGTAAGAAGAGTAAATAAGAGGGTTCCAGTTATTGCCGGTACTGGTTCAAACAATACTGCAGGCACAATTGAACTGACTAAGGCTGCGGCGGCAACAGGTGTTGATGGTTTCCTGGTTGTTGGTCCGTATTATAATAAACCTCCTCAAGAGGGTTTTTATCAACATTTTAAAGCCATTGCCGAATGTACGGAATTGCCATTGATTATATACAATGTGCCTGGTCGTACAAGCTCAAACATCTTGCCGCAAACGGTAGTTCGCTTAGCTCAGGATTGCAAAAATATTGTTGCCATTAAGGAAGCCGCCGGTTGTGTCTCTCAAGTTGCAGAATTATATTCAGTGCTGCCCGAAGATTTTTCTATCTACAGTGGCGACGATATGCTGATTTTGCCTTTTATGTCCGTTGGTGCTACCGGACTTATCAGTGTTGTGAGCAATACCGGAGGACAATTATTGCAGGATTTAATGCAGGCTTTTGAAGTTGGAAAAGTTAAAGAAGCTATGGATTTAAATGCCAAAATGCTGCCTGTGGCAAAGGCAATGTTCATAACAACTAATCCAATACCTGTTAAAGAGGCCGTCTCAATATTAACACCGATTAACGCAGGACCTGTAAGACTTCCATTAGTACCTATGTCTTCGATAGAAAAAGAAAAGGTATGTGATGTATTTAAAAAATATGGTTTGATTAAATAAATTAAAAAACCTGCTGTCAGTTTCAATGGTAGCAGGTTTTTTCTTTTGTCTTGTCGAAAATTTTACATACGAATTTTTATAAAGGAGCATCTGATATGATTGCTGATGAAAAGAAAGAAATCGATAATTTTTATAATAATTTTTTAGCTGTTAAGGCAGTACAGTGCATAGAAGAAAATGATGTTATTACACTTTTGCTCACAAAAGAAGATATCACGAATCACGAAATACCATATTCTGATTTGATCAAAAGACTTGCAGATAAAGATAAAAAAATGTGTGATGCTGGTAATACCTGCAGTATTATTTTTGATTCTGCCAGCGGCTTGAAGAAAATCATAATTACCGGGTTAGGTGATGCTGAGAAGTTAACTCCAAATGATTTGCGTAAAGCTGCAGGAGAAACCACCAGAACTATAATGAAAGCACGCGGTGAAAAAACATTGGTGTTTTCGCCTGTTGCCGTTTCAAATAATGACCATATGTATTTAAGAGCGCTGCTCGAAGGACTTATATTGGGCAGTTATGAATTTAATGAATGCAAAAGCGAAGTCGCAAATAAGTTTGATGGATTAGTGCAAGTATATTCTAAGGACATAAAAGTTAATGATATAATTGCGGAAGCTAATATCTTGTGCGAAAGTATTATTTGGACCAGAAATCTGGTTAACCGTCCTGGAAACATTGTGCAGCCGCAGAATATTGCTGATGAAGCACTCTTGATGTCAGAAAAGCTTGGTCTTGAGTGTGAGATTTTAGGCACAGACGCTATGAGAGAAAAAGCAATGGGCGCATTGTTGGCTGTAGGTAAAGGATCTGACGCAGAACCGAAACTAATTACTTTAAAATATCAAGGTTCAGTTAATTCAGATTGGATTGCCTTGGTAGGTAAAGGAATTACTTTTGATAGTGGCGGTATCTCTATTAAGCCTGAAGCCGGCATGGGTGAAATGAAGGATGATATGGCAGGAGCAGCTGCTGTCCTGGGTGCTATCAGGGCTATTGCGGAGATGAAATTGCCTTGCAACGTTATAGCAATAGCAGCTTGCGCAGAAAATATGCCATCTGGTACAGCTACCAGACCAGGTGATATAATTAAGGCTGCCAATGGTAAAACAATTGAAGTGGTATCAACTGACGCTGAGGGTAGAATGGTGCTTGCGGACGCAGTTTGGTATGCTTGTCGTCAGGGAGCTTCAAAAGTAATTGATATTGCAACTTTGACTGGCGCTGTTATTATCGCCTTGGGCAATGAAACTGCCGCCATTGTAAGTAACAATGACAATTTATGTGAAGAAATAATTTCGGCGGGCAAAACAGCTGGAGAAAATTACTGGCGTCTGCCTTCGCTGCCGGAGTGCAAAGAAGCAATTAAAAGTGACATTGCTGATTTGTTGAACAGTGCAGGAAGACCTGGTGGTGTAATTACCGGAGGATTATTTATTGGAGAGTTTGTTGATGAAAATATTCCTTGGGCTCATATTGATATTGGCGGGACTTCAACAGCTCAGAAAACAAATGGTTATTTGGTAAAGGGGGCCACAGGTATAGGAGTAGCTACACTTGTGCAACTTGTGAAAGGAAAATAATATGTTTGTCGACTTACATATACACAGCACTTTTTCTGACGGTTTTTTTACGCCACAGGAAATAGTTGATGCTGCTAAGAAAAAGAATATAGGAGTAATATCAATTACTGATCATGATTCGGTGAATGGATTCATTGCTGCCAGGCAATATATCGAAAAGATTTTAAACGGACCACGAATATTTTCTGGTATTGAACTCGGCACGCAGATCGAGGAAAAAGCCATACATATTTTAGGTTATCATTTTGATGAAAATTATGAGCCGCTTTTAGAGCGCACTTATGAATTACGACATGCTCGTGAAAGCAGATTAGCTCAAATTGTTGATAAAGTGAATTCTCTAGGTTATAATGTGGCAGTAGAGGCAACTGATATTTCACATCGCGCTTTTGGCAGACCACATGTAGCCAAGGCACTGGTAGAAAAGGGATACTTTAAAGACATTCAGGAAGCTTTTGATATTTTACTTAAGCGGGGCAAACCAGGATACGTACCACAGCCAAAACTGTCACCTTCTGAAGCAGTTGATTTAATTCATCAGGCAGGAGGCATTGCTTTTTTGGCTCACCCAAGTGAACTGAACGATTTAACATTCGTGAAAAGCTTACTGGAGTCTATTAAATTTGACGGTATTGAGGTTTGGCATCCTTCGGCTGCTGATGAAATGCATATCTGGCTTGAGATGGCAAAAACTTATAAATTGCTTACCAGTGGTGGTTCTGACTTTCACGGCGATAATGGCAGATTCCCGAAAAAACTAGGAGATTTTTCAATTTTATATGAAGATGTTAAATCTATGATAGAATATAAGTAGGTTTATGTCGTTTTAGGGGAGGTCATCATGGAAGTAGTTGCGTTTGTGGGCCCCAGCGGCACCGGCAAAAGCCACAGAGCTTTGGCTGTTGCGCATGATAACAAAAGTGAAGCTATTATTGATGACGGTCTTCTGATTAAGGGAACCAAGATTTTGGCTGGTTCCTCTGCAAAAAGCGAACAGAATAGGATACAAGCGGTGAAGCGCGCTATCTTTTCTGACCAGGAACATGTAGATGAAGTAAAAAAAGCAATTGCTGAAGCCAAGATAGAGAGGCTATTGGTAATAGGAACTTCTGAAAATATGGCCTTAAAAATTTGTCTTCGTCTCGGACTGCCAAAACCTGCAAAGTTTGTAAAAATTCAGGATATTGCCAGCAAACATGAGATAAACAGAGCAAGGCAAATAAGACTTAAAGAAGGAAAGCACATAGTTCCTGTTCCAACCGTTGAGTTAAAACCTCATTTATCCGGGATTTTAGTTGATTTGCCACATCATTTGTTTTCCAGAAAGAAAAAAATTAGGGTCAGTGATGAAAAATCAATAGTAAGACCTTCTTTTAGTTACTATGGAAAACTTGCAATTTCTGACTATGTTGTTATTGATATCGTTAACATTATAGTGGGCAAAATACGTGGTATAGACAGAGTTCCCAACATTAAAGTCAGACGGCCATCAGATCCTGTCAAGGGTATGACTATCTATATTGACCTTGTTTTATTCTATGGAGCTAATATTTTTGAAGTTGTTAGCGCACTGCAGCATAAGGTGAAAGAAAAGGTTGAAATGATGACAGCGATGAGGGTCAAGGAAGTAAATGTTGATGTGAAGAGTTTGTCCGTTGCATCAGCAGATAAAAAATAAAAACCTATATTATATTTAAGGGGGATAACTGACTTGTCAAATGAAAAACAACACGAAATGGTGCTCTTCTCTGGTTATGCCAAAGTTCCTGTGGGGATTACTGCGGCTGAAGTTTATAAGGTAATTGGTCTGATCGTCGTCGTGGATATCGAGACAGGCATTATTACTGAGGCCGATTGTACGCTTGCCACCAAATTAGCACGCGACTACATTTCCAAATTGCTGATAGGTTATGATCTTTCAAAAGGGTCAGAAGGCATTCAGGCAATTTTGGACAGACAATATCAAGGAAACGCCAAAAAGGCTATTTCAACTGCTCTCAGAATTATTCATGATAAATATCGCAGCTTTAAAGCTGAGGCAGATAACGTTACACTTTAAAACAATTTCACTTCACAAACAATAAAACAAGGCTCTTTACGGAGCCTTGTTTTATTGTTTAATCCAGTTATCTCGTTTATAATAAAGAAGTACGAAATTTGATTTTATGCTAATTGAGGAGTAATTTGATGAACGATAAAAAGTATACAATTTTAAATTATGGCTGCCAGATGAATGAGTCTGATTCAGAACACTTTGCCGGGCAGTTAAGCGATTTGGGATATAGCATGACCAGTGATTATCACGATGCTGACGTAGTGGTTGTTAACACTTGCTGCGTGCGTGAAAGTGCTGAATTGAAAATTTTAGGTAAAATTGGTGAGTTAAAGACAGTTAAAGCTACTCGCCCAGGACAGATTATATGCGTAGCAGGCTGTATGGCACAAAAAGGCGGAGATAAATTAGTCAAGAAATATCCGCAGATTGACTTGTTAATTGGCACTGCGCAGGTAAATAATTTTAAAGCAATTCTACTTGATTTTTTAGCCAATAAAGGACAAAAAATTTATGACGATGTTAGTATAAAGGAAACTGAGTTTGAGGGCCAATGTATCAGAAAGAGCAGCTTTGCAGCCTGGGTTCCTATTATGTACGGCTGTAATAATTTTTGTGCCTACTGCATTGTGCCTTATGTAAGGGGTAGAGAGCGCAGCCGCAGCAAAGAAAGCATAATAAAGGAAATTGAACGTGCTGTAGCTGATGGTTTCAAAGAATTTACGCTGTTAGGTCAAAATGTTAATTCCTATGGCAAAGACCAGGGAGATAGCCATTCTTTTGCTGAACTGCTTAAAGAATGTAATGAAATTACTGGAGTTGAACGTGTGCGTTATATGACTAGTCACCCGCGTGATATGAGTGAAGAAGTCGTTAAGGTAGTGTCCGAATCTAAGAATATATGCGAAAATTTTCATATTCCTGCACAATCTGGCAGCAATCGTATATTAAAAGCAATGAATAGAGGCTATACGCGTGAGAAATATTTGTCGTTAGTTGACTCTATTAAAAAATATTGTCCTGAAGCTGCAATAACTACTGATATTATTGTTGGCTTTCCGGGCGAGACAGAAGAGGATTTTCAAGATACGCTTAGTTTGATGCAAGAAGTTCAGTTTGATGCTGCATATACATATATTTACTCAAAAAGATCAGGCACACCTGCTGCTGGTTTTGAAGACCAAATTCCACTGAATGTAAAAAAAGAACGTCTTAACCGCTTGATGGAAGTTCAAAATGAAAGTAGTTTAGCTAAAAACAAGCTGCTTATCGGCAAGAAGCTCGAAGTACTGGCGGAAGGTCCTAGTCACAGCAATAGTGAATTCTGGGCTGGCAGAACCAGGACCAATAAGCTCGTATTATGGCCAATTATGGGCAAACAATATACTATAGGGCAGGCAGTTAATGTTGAAATTGTTTCAGCACAAACATGGTTATTGAAAGGAAAGGCAGAATCATGACCCCAGAATATACTCCGATGGTGCAGCAGTATTTAGAAGTAAAAAGACAGCATGAAAATGAACTTTTGTTCTTCAGATTAGGTGATTTCTATGAACTTTTTTTCGAAGATGCTCTGACTGCTTCTAAAGAGTTGAATATTACACTGACTGGTCGTGCCGGAGGCCTTGAAGATAAAATACCTATGTGCGGTGTACCTTATCATGCAGTTGATGGCTATATTGCTAAACTGGTGAGCAAAGGCTATCGTATAGCAATATGCGAGCAGGTGGAAGACCCTAAATTAGCCAAAGGCATAGTACGGCGCGAAGTAATAAAAATCATTACCCCAGGCACTGCTCTCAATGAACAATTACTAGAGGCTAATCATAATCAATATCTTGTGGTACTCACAAGTCTTGGTGGTGAGCTTTGTCTGTCAGCAGTTGATATTTCAACTGGGGAATGTCTGTGGTTTACTGCAACAGGTGATACTAGTGAAGATGCAGTCTGGGAACAATTATATCGCTTGCAGCCTTCAGAAATAGTATTATCTTTTGGCAGTGATGAGTGGGGTTGGTTGGAACAGCTTTTAAAACAAAGACTGCCCGATTGTATGGTAAGCAGGTATATGTTTGAAAAAGCTGATAGTGATTATTTTTCTAAACATTTTGGAAATAGCGGGTCATATTCCGCAATTGTCAGAAATACAGTTGAAATTATGCTTTCTTATCTTCACGAAACGGTCAAGTCAGATCTTACGAATGTTAACCGCCTTGTATGTGTTGATAAAGAGAAGTTTATGAATCTTGATGCAACGGCAATTCGTAATCTGGAGCTGGTTAAAAATATGCGTGATGGTACAAAGCACGGAACTTTGCTTGAAGTGCTTGACCAGACGTCTACCAGCATGGGTGGAAGAAAATTAAGGCAATGGATAGAATGTCCACTATTAGATTTTACCTCCATTATTGAGAGGCAGGAAGCAATTAGTGGATTTGTTGAAAATGTTTCATTAAGGGAAGGCTTAAGTGAAAAGCTAAAAAACGTTTTTGATTTAGAAAGAATATTAGCTCGCTTGGAGGTAGGTTCTGCTAATGCAAGGGATTTGATTTCTTTAAAGAATTCACTTGAAGTTTTGCCTGCAATCAAAGCGCTCTTAGCATCTAACAGGACGAGACTGATTAGTCGTTTTAATAATGAGATTTCTTTGCATGAAGATATATATAGTTTGCTCGCTTCTGCTATAGTTGATGAGCCTCCTTTTACTATTCGCGAAGGTGGCATGATACGTGACGGCTATCACGTTGAGCTCGATGAACTTCACACAATTGCCAGCGACAATAAAATATGGATGCGTGATTTCGAACTTAGAATTAAAGAAGAATCCGGAATTAAAACTTTAAAAGTTGGCTATAATAAAGTCTTTGGTTACTATATTGAAGTTTCCAAGGGTAGCATTAATTTGGTACCAGAGTATTTTATTCGGAAGCAAACTCTTGTCAATGCAGAAAGATACATTGTGCCGGAACTAAAAGAGTTTGAAAATAAAATTCTAAGTGCAAAAGAAAAAATTCAGGAACTTGAATATTATCTTTTTAATGAAATCAGAGATAAAATTCGAGCCAGGATGGTAGAAATTCAAACAACAGCACGTGCTCTTGGCAATGTCGATGCCCTGCTTTCCCTGTCAATTGTTGCTTTTCGCAACAACTATATAAGACCGGAATTAAATAACAGGCATGAAATAGCAATTAAGGATGGTCGCCATCCGGTTGTTGAAAAGTTGCTCCAACGCGAGATATTTGTTCCTAACGATACAATGATGGATGCTCAGGTACAAAGGGTGATTGTACTGACAGGCCCCAATATGGCCGGTAAATCCACTTATATGAGGCAGGTAGCTCTTCTGGTACTTATGACACAGATAGGCTCATTTATTCCTGCCAGAGCTGCTAATATCTGTCCGGTAGATAAGATTTTCACACGAGTAGGTGCCAGCGATGATTTAGCTACTGGTCAGAGTACCTTTATGGTGGAAATGAACGAGGTGGCACAAATACTACGTTACGCAACCTCAGACAGTCTCATAATTCTTGATGAAGTAGGCCGTGGTACTAGTACTTTTGATGGCATGAGCATTGCACGTTCAGTTGTTGAGTTTATTAATGAGAAAATTAAGGCGAAGACTTTATTTGCTACACATTACCATCAATTGATTGAACTGGAAAATGTCCTGCCGGAAGTTAAAAATTATTCTGTTGCGGTCAAAGAGCGTGGCAAGGAAGTAATCTTTTTAAGAAGGATTATCCGTGGCGGCACGGATAGAAGTTACGGTATTCATGTCGCTCAGTTGGCAGGTTTACCAAAAAAAGTTATTAGCCGTGCTGAAGAAATCCTGCAAGAATATGATGGTTTTGACAAACATTCGCATTGCGCTGAACAGGCGAATGCAAATACACAACCAGAAAAGAAAAACGTACAAGCGTCTCTTTTCACGCAATCTTTATGTCAAAGTCTAATATCCATGGATGTTATGACGTTGACGCCTTTAGAGGCATTAAATGCTTTATACAAACTGCAGGAGGAAGCAAAAAGAGAGGGCGGCCTTTTATAATGGAGCAGAATGTACATGTTTTGGATCAAAACACCGCTAACCAAATTGCAGCTGGTGAAGTTGTTGAAAAGCCAGCATCTGTGGTTAAAGAATTGGTTGAAAATTCACTTGATGCCGGTGCTGACAAAATTGATATAACGATTCAGGATGGTGGTATCGAATACATTCGCGTTGTAGATAATGGCAGCGGTATGTCAGAAGAAAATGCCCGTCTTGCGGTTTTAAGGCATGCTACAAGCAAAATACGCATGGCTGAGGATTTATTAAGCCTTGAGACCCTGGGGTTTCGCGGTGAAGCATTGCCAAGTATCGCGTCTGTTTCAAAATTTAGAATGCTGACCAGAATCGAAGACGAAGACCTCGCAACTTCGATTACCATAAACGGCGGCGAAAGTCTTGAATGTATTTCTTCAGGTGGAGCTGTCGGTACAACAATAATTGTTGAAAATTTATTCTTTAATGTTCCTGCCCGCAGAAAATTCTTACGGACAATAAATACTGAGGGGCGTTATATCAGTGAGGTTATTTCTAAAGTTGCTTTATCACGTCCGGATGTGCGGTTTCAATTGATTAATAATGACAGAATGGTTGTCAGTACTCCCGGTAACAGTGATGCAGTCGATACAATTGTTGCCTTGTATGGCAAAAATGTAGGTAAAGAATTATTACCGGTTTTTTGTGAGGAAAATGGTATTACAATTAGTGGTTTTGTAGGTAAACCAACGCTGCTAAAAGGAACACGGCAGTGGCAGACAATTTTTGTCAATGGGCGGATTATAAGTAATCGCATGATCTCCAAAGCAATTGATCATGCTTATCAATCGCAAATTCCTAAAGCGGGGTTTCCGTTTGCGGTCTTGAATATAAATGTTGATGCTTCGAGTATAGATGTCAATGTTCACCCACAAAAGAGTGAAATAAAGTTTAGTGATGAGGGCATGGTCTACCGTACTGTTTATCATGCGCTGGTTAGTGCTTTAACAACGCCTCTTAGTGCTTCAGCATCTGTGCAGGATAATAAAGCAATATTTGCTAATGAAGAAGGCCGTACTCTTAGAACTGATTCAAACCTTGCCAGCAATAATCGTGAATATTTTCAGGAAAACATCTGGAAGGATGCACAAAAAAATGAGAATGCTGAAACTGGTACAAGTAAAAGTTACTATATAAGTCAAGGCGCTCAGAGTATTTTTGAACAGGCGGCAATGCCTTTGCATGTTATGCAGGAAAAACTTGTTGAAAATGATAATGTATTGAGAACTTCAAGTATAGAACTGCAGAATCATGAAAATGGTGTGGACCAAATCTGGCCATTGGGTCAGATTGATCGGGTTTTTATCGTGGCTCAATCAGAAAATAGTTTGTATCTAATCGATCAGCATGCAGCACATGAGCGTATTCTTTATGATAAATTGGTGAAATGCCACGAAGACATTCCTTCCCAGCAATTTTTAGTACCTTTATTTATTGATGCGACACCGCAGGAAATTGCTATGATTGAAGATAATCGTCAGGCATTTTTGCGGCTGGGTGTTGATATCGAGCAGGCAGGAGAAGAGATGTTAAGGATAGCTAGCCTGCCGGTGGATATTAAAGACGAGGAAGCGGAGAGTTTTGTCAGGGACATTTTAAAAATGATTTCGGAAATGAAAACAATTTCTGGCAGTGATTTGAGACAAAGTGTTTTGCATTATACTGCTTGTCATGGTGCAATTAAGGCAGGGGAACTCCTTAATATGAGGCAGATGCGAACACTTATTCTTGATCTCTGCAATACTGAGCATCCGTTTACATGTCCGCATGGCCGCCCTTGTATGATAGAAATAACCTCAGAAGAGCTTTACAAGATGTTTAAAAGAATCTAGGAGATAAGTATGCGTTTTGCAGTTACAACAGGGCTTAATGGTTCGCCAAATTTACCAGCAGCTGCTAAAAAGTGGGCAGTACAATTAAATGTACCTTACCTTGCAAGAGTTTCAAAAGGCAATCTGGAAAAAATATTGCTTGAGAATAAACTTGACGCATTAATTGTTGCGACAAATAAAGGACCACAGGTTTTTTCCTGTGAAGGCACCTTGTTTTTTCATCCCGGTATGGCAGCGTTGAGACTTAAAAGTCTTATGCAAGGCGGAAAAGATAATTTCGTCGAAGCACTTGGCTTGAAACGTGGCATGAAAGTTTTGGATTGTACGATGGGACTGGCAGGAGATGCAACCATTGCTTCCCATATATGTGGCGATACAGGGAGAGTAGTTGCTTTAGAAGCATCAGAACCTGTCTGGTTTGTTGTTACTAATGGTCTGAAATCATACAAGGATGAAGATGAAAACCTGATCAAAGCCTTTCACCGTATTGAAACAGTACAAACAACTGCTGAGGATTATCTTAAAGATTTGCCTGATAATTCTTTTGATGTCGTGTATTTTGATCCGATGTTTCGACATCCCGTATGTAGTTCTGCCAATATGGTTCCGCTAAGGCCTGTAGCATATGATAAACCACTTGAAGAATATATTATTGAACAAGCTTTACGTGTAGCACCTGTAGTTGTTGTCAAAGAACGCAGTGTAAAAACACTAGAAAAGCTTGGTATGACAGAAGTGCATGGCGGTCGCTACAGCAGAGTTAAATATGGTGTTAGGAGAAGAGAATAAGATGAAACCTAGAGTTGTGGTCATTCTTGGCCCTACAGCTACCGGCAAAAGTAATTGTGGAATAAAGCTGGCGCTTCGTTTAAAAACTGAAATATTATCAGGCGATTCTATGCTTGTATATAAAAATATGAATATTGGAACAGCTAAACCAAGTGATAAGGAGTTAGCATTAGTACCTCATCATTTTGTCAATATTCTGGAGCCACACGAAAATTTTAATGTATTTGATTTTAAGTTGATGGCAGAGAAACTGATTGCAGACCTGAATGCACAAGGCAAAATTCCACTGATTGTTGGTGGTACAGGCTTGTATATAAAGGCCCTTTTGGAAAACTATGATTTTGCAGCTATAAATGAAAAAAATGAACTCCGTAAAGAATTGGAAAGTTTTGCCGACGAATATGGCAATGAAGCACTGCACGCTAAATTAGCTGCTCTTGATAAAGAAGAAGCTGAGAGATTGCATTTTAATGACAGACGCCGAATTATCAGGGCAATTGAGACGGCTTTGCATGGGGAAAAGGTTTCGCAGGAACGGGATGACGAAATTGCCTACGATGTGGTTGTCTTTGGGCTACGGATGTCTAGAGAAAAATTATATGAACGGATTAATCTGCGTGTTGATGCAATGGTCAAAGATGGTCTTTTCGCCGAAACCAAATGGTTGCTGGATGCAGGAGTTTCTTCTGACGCTCAATCTATGAAGAGTATTGGCTACAAACAAGCAGCTCAATATTTTAATGGTGAACTTACGATGGCTGAAGCAATTGACAAAACTAAGCAGTATACGCGTAATTTCGCTAAGCGCCAGGTAACCTGGTATAATAAAATGCCTTATATCAAATGGTTTGACTTAGAAGATTACAGCAATTACGACCAGATAGTAGAGGAAATGCACCAGATACTTGTTAAAAAATATAAACTGCTGTAAGATTAAGGTATTAGTGATAGACAGTTTAGTGAGGGGGACTTAATTTGAATACTAATCCTGCAAAAACAACAATTAATTTGCAAGACAGTTTTTTGAATCATGTAAGAAAAGAAAATCTTGCCGTTATAATATATTTAGTAAACGGTTTTCAAATAAGAGGACTTGTCAGGGGTTTTGACAATTTTACTGTAATTATTGAAAATGATGGTAAGCAACAGTTGGTTTACAAACATGCTATTTCTACAATTGCACCTGTGGCAAGCATTCAGATAATGGTGGCAGAAAAAGCAGAAAAAAAGGAATAAGCATTAAGAAAGGCTCACTATTAGTGTAGCTTTTCTTTTTTAGGAGGCCTTTTTTTATGGTTGATGATGTTAAACTTTTTCTTGAATATATTACCGTTGAACTAGGGTTATCACCAAATACTAAACAGGCTTATGTCCGTGATATTGAACTTTTTCAAGAAAATGCAGATAAGGACCTTCGACAAATAAAGCGGTCAGATATAATTTCTTATATGCAATATCTGAAAAATAAAGGCTATGCTCCTACCAGCATTGCTCGTAGATTGGCTGCTCTTAAATCTTTCTATCGCTTTATGAATGCAGAAGGATACATTCCTTTTGATCCGGCTCAGGTTATTGAGGCAGGGACAAAGGGAACACGGCTGCCTCGCGTTCTTAATCTAAATGAAGTAGAAAAGCTCTTAGCAACTCCTGATACGGCAACCGATGAAGGTTATCGTGACCGCACTATGTTAGAATTGCTTTATGCAACTGGCATGCGCGTATCGGAGATGGTAAATCTCAACGTTTCCAATTTGAATCTTAATATGAAATATGTGATTGCCTTTGGCAAAGGATCGAAAGAACGGATAATTCCTTTAGGCAAAACAGCGGTAAGTTTTTTAGATACTTATATTAATGTTGTGCGGCCTAGGGCTTTACACGCTAATAATAGTGAAGAACGACATTTATTTCTCTCTGTTTATGGCAAAGGACTCACCAGACAGCGCTTCTGGCAAATCATAAAAGATTATGGGCAAAAAGCAGGTATTCGTAAAGAATTGTCACCTCATATATTGCGCCACTCGTTTGCAACGCACCTATTGGATAATGGTGCTGATTTGAGGTCGGTGCAGGAACTTTTGGGGCATTCTGATATTTCCACTACACAAATTTATACGCACTTAACAAATAAACGTTTGCGACTGATATATGACAAAGCACATCCACGTGCCTAATTACCAGGAGGACGACATGGCAAAAAAAATTAGAAGAAGAAATTCACGGGGAAGCGGTTTTTTACTTTTAATTATTTTCTTGGCCTTAGCTGTTGCCGGTGGATTTTTTTATGCTTCTGGCAAGGATGCAACTAAAAAAAATATTGAGGATGGTAAACAAAAAGTGCAGTCTACTGACTTGGATTTGCGTGGCAGATCAAAGTCCGCTCATGCTGCGCTTGATAGTATTTTCGCTTCGAAGACCGCTTGGAGTATTACTGATAACGATGTGACAGAACGTAAGGAAGAACGTGCTGATAAAAAAGGGAGTATTTTATGGACTGAACGCAAATTATCAGTAGGGGTTCCGGCAGCAGAAGATTTAGAAGCGGCAGCTACGTGGATTACTGGCAAAGCAAAAGCTGAAAATCTTTTCGTCATTACCAGAAAAAATACTTCATTTGCTGGAAGCAAAGCAATTTTGTTGGAAGTTGCTGTTTATGGAAAAGCGGGAACCCAGGAGGTAACATGTATTACCGATACGGTGACAATATATAATGCAACCAAGGAGAAAAAATATAGCGGAAATCTAGCTGTCATTGTTGATGACTGTGGTTACGATCTTGCTCCAGTGCAAAAACTATCGGGATTACCAATTAAAATGAGTTTTGCAATACTGCCATTTAAGGCTAACAGCAGCGCTGCGCTGGAAGTGATCCAAAATAATGGCAAAGAGGCTATGCTGCACCTGCCGATGGAGCCGATGGATGCCTCAGCTGCTTCAGAATCAAAAATGGTTACGGTTGCTATGACAAAGGACGAAGTACAGGCGTATACAAAAGAGGCTGTTAACAGCTTGCCAGGTATTGCTGGTGTTAATAATCATCAAGGTTCGAAAGCTACTTCTAATCGGAGTACTATGAAAGCAGTTCTCGAAGTACTAAAAGGAGAAGGACTGTTTTTCATTGATAGCAACACTTATTCTAAATCGATAGGAGATCAGGCAGCAGAAGAGCTTGGAGTTGCAACTGCCAGAAATCAAAAGTTTCTGGACAATAGTTCAGATGTTGATGACATTAAGAAAAACATCTGGGCTGCAGCTGAGATGGCTGATAAAAACGGTGTTGCTGTAGTAATATGTCATGCAAGGCCAAATACTGCAAAAGCCTGGTCAGAAGTTTATAGTGCTTTAAAAGATAGCGGCATCAAGTTTGTCAATGCTTCAAGCATTGTACATTGATTATATTTATATATCAGAGGTGTGATTATTATGTATGTAGAAGAAACAATTGAAAAATATGAGAAATATCTTAATCCAGCAGTAGCGCGTTTATTCAGGTTTATGGGCCTGGCAAGTGTAGAAACAAAGGCTGAAGGCTGGATAATTACCGACAGCGATGGAAGGAAGTTTATTGACTGTCTTGGCGGCTATGGTATGTTTTGCCTTGGACACCGGCATCCAAAAGTAGTAGAAGCCGTCAAAGGTGCTTTGGATTCGATCCCTATGTGCGGAGAAATACTGTTTAATCGTCCTATGGCTGATTTAGCTGAACGTTTGGCTGAGATTACTCCCGGCAACCTTCAGTATAGTTTCTTTGTTAACAGTGGCACGGAAGCTGTTGAAGGGGCACTGAAAATAGCAAGACTGGCAACCGGCAGAAAAAAATACATAGCTGCTAAGAATGCATTTCATGGCAAGACATATGGTTCTTTGACTGCTACTGGCAGAGATTTATTCAGAAAACCTTTCGAACCGCTATTACAAAATTTTACGCATGTGGAATTTGGCAATATTGAAGCATTGGAAGCTGCTATTGATACCGAAACTGCAGCATTTATTCTTGAGCCTATTCAAGGCGAAGGAGGCATTATTGTACCTCCTGATGGTTATCTGGCAGCCGTTCGCGCTTTATGTGATAAATATGGCGTGCTGATGATAGCCGATGAAGTTCAGACAGGCATAGGCCGCACGGGAAAATGGTTTGGTGTCGACCACGAAGGCGTCACTCCTGATATCATGGCTTTAGCTAAGGCTCTTGGTGGAGGCATAATGCCTATTGGTTCTTTTACAGCTACACCGGAAGTATGGGCGGGATTAATTGAGTCACCTTTCTTGCACACTTCAACTTTTGGAGGCAACCAAATGGCATGCGTAGCTGGTTTAGCTACGTTGAAAGTTATCGAAGAAGAAGATTTGCTGAATCGTGGTGCTTTAGCCGGTGCGTACCTGAAAAAAGGTTTGGAAGAGGTACAGAAAGATTATCCGCTGGTAATCAAAGATGTACGTGGACGTGGTATGATGCTTGGCATTGAGTTGACTAAGGAAGGCGCTGGCGGTATGCTGATGTCCTTGATGATTGATAGCAACATCTTAGTTGCTTATACTCTTAACAATCCTAAAGTAATTCGTATGGAGCCGTCTTTGACAATGCCTATTGAAGTTATCGACCAAGTTTTAACTGCTTTTCGTAACGCCATACAGCAAACCAATGCTGTTATTGAGGAACTATAAGGGAGAGTGTAGTAAAGATGCCTTTTGTTGAAACTAAAACAGTAATTAATGGGAACATTGATGATATCTATAATATAGTTAAAAATATGGAAGCATATCCAAGTTTCATGAATGATTTGGAAAGTGTCAAAATTTTAGAAAAAGGCTCAGACTATACTCTTAGTCATTGGGTTTCAAATGTCGATGGCAGACGCATTGTCTGGACTGAAAAGGATAACTTTTTTGATGCCGAAAAAAGAATTACCTATAAGCAAACTGAAGGCGACTTAAAGAAAATGGAAGGGGAATGGCGGCTTACTAATTCAAATGATGGAGTGGAAGTTTTGCTTTCTGTTGATTTTGAGTTTGGTATACCGATGATTGCTGGCCTTCTTAATCCTATTCTAAAACGAAAAGTCCGTGAGAATAGTGAAAATATGTTAGCAGCTGTAAAGGCTAAAATTGAAAATAATACTAAATAAGTAGATTTTTCACATATTCTTTACTTTTTGTCTCTTGTAGGACTGACAAACCTTTTATATAATGTTCATAATAGCTTGTAGCTACATACTTTAGGAGGAAATATGAACAGTTTAAAAACAGTATTTTTGTTGACTTTATTAACAATGATTCTTGTAAGTGTCGGTGGAGCAGTTGGCGGTACGAATGGCATGCTTGTTATGCTGGCTTTTTCTATTGCAATGAACTTTTTTAGCTACTGGTATAGTGATACCATGGTTTTAAAAATGTATAGGGCAGAAGAGGTGGACATTAATACTGCGCCTGAGTTGATTAAAATTGTTGCTGGGTTGGCACGACGTGCTCAGCTGCCAATGCCGAAAGTATATATAATTGATGAGCCGGTACCTAATGCTTTTGCTACCGGTAGAAACCCAGAACATGCATCTGTTGCTGTTACAAGCGGCATTATGCAGCTTTTATCCAGAGAAGAGATGGAAGGCGTTCTTGCTCATGAACTTAGTCACGTCAAGAATCGTGATATTTTGATTAGCACTATTGTGGCAACAATTGCAGGTTTAATTTCTACGATAGGCAATATTGTGCAGTGGGGCGCTATGTTTGGCGGTTTTGGCCGCAGTAATGATGACGAAGAAGGAAATGGTGGTATTGCTGGTTTGCTGGTAACTGTTATTATTGCTCCAATTGCTGCGACTTTGATACAGTTTGGCATTTCCAGGTCACGCGAATATATGGCTGACGAATCGGGTGGCAGAATGTCCGGCAACCCATTGGCTTTAGCTAGTGCTTTAGCCAAGATTGATGATTACGCACACAGAAGGATAATGCCAGAAGCTACTGCGTCTACGGCCCACATGTTTATCATAAATCCTCTGTCTGCCAGCCATAAAGCATTTATGAATCTTTTCAGTACGCATCCTACAACAGAAAGCAGAATTGAAAAACTGAAAGAACTTGCTCGTAGAATTGACAAGATTTAATCAACTACAAACAAGGCAAAGCAGAAGCTTTGCCTTGTTTTTTCTTTAAAAGCTTCGACAATGATGTTTTGAGATGATATAATGTGAGTTGTTTGAGAGTTTCATATACAGCATTTCTTTTGAAGGAGAATCGATTATGGATGAAAAAATGAAATGGTTGAAAAGATACTCAGAAACTTGTGGCGTATCTGGCTTTGAAGGAAGAATTAAAGATTTGCTTATAGAACGCTTGGATCAAAAAGCTGAGGTATCATACGACAAGTTGGGCAGTGTTGTTTTCACAGCAGCCGGCGCTAAAAAAGAACCTAAAATCATGTTAGCCAGCCATATGGATGAAATAGGCTTTATGGTAAAACATATAACCAAAGAAGGTTTTCTAAATTTTGTTTGTTTAGGTGGCTGGTGGGAACAGGTTATGCTTGGACAGCGTGTTATAGTCCATGGTACTAAGGGTGATTTAGTTGGTGTAATAGGCAGTAAACCTCCTCATATATTAACTCAAGAGGAACGCAATAAGGTAGTACAGAAAAAAGATATGTATATAGATATAGGTGCTTCTGATGAAGCACATGCCAGAACGCTTGGCGTAACTGAAGGTTCGGCTGTTACACCATACGCGTCTTTTGCAGTGATGGGTGATGGGAAAACACTTCTTGGCAAGGCTTGGGACAACAGAATTGGCTGTGCAATTATGGCTGATGTTATGGAACAGGTTGCCGCTGATAAACACCCAAACACTGTTTATGGTGTTGCTACAGTACAGGAAGAGGTTGGCCTGCGTGGCGCACAGACTAGCGTTAATATGCTTAAACCAGATATTGCTTTTGTCATAGATACTTGCGTTGCTGGCGGTACACCTGGTGTAGGTGATGAAATAGCGCCTGCTAAAATTGGTAAGGGAATAGCAATTACAATTTATGATGCAGGGATGTTACCCAATATTGCTTTACGTGACTATGCCTTCGAGGTAGCCAAAGCGATTGGTGTACCTACTCAGATTAGCATTTCCGAAGGTGGTTCTACTGATGGTGGACGTATTCACCTGCATGATGCTGGCGTCCTGACTTTGACTTTCAGTGTTCCTACAAGGTATATCCATAGCCATCAAAGTATAATTCATATGGATGATTATTTAGGAGCAGTAAAATTAATTACTGCCATGATTAATAATATTGATGCTAAGAAATATGCAGAATTACTTAAGGACTAGAAGCGCATTTGCGATTCAGTATAAATTTAATTTATTATGAGGAGAGATTTAATTATGCAACAGACTTTAGTACTTGTAAAACCAGACGGAGTTAAGAAAAACCTTATTGGTGAAGTTATTTCACGTTTCGAAGGCAGAGGTTTGAAAATATCTGCTCTGAAATTGGTAAAAATTACAGAAGAACAAGCAAAATTTCATTATGCTGAGCATGCTGAAAAACCATTCTTTGGTGAATTAGTTGAGTTCATTACTTCTGGCCCTGTAGCAGCTATGGTTGTATCAGGCGAAAACGCTATTAAAGCTGTAAGAGGAATGATGGGTGCTACTAATCCGTTGGATGCGGTTCCTGGCTCAATTCGCGGTGATTTTGCTCTTACTATTGGCGAAAATATTGTTCATGGCAGTGACAGTGAAGAAAGCGCTGCTCGTGAAATCAATAATTTCTTCAAAGCTGAAGAAATATACTGATTATTAATTTGAAAGGTGGCGGCAAAATGAAGGCAAGTGTTTATACTCGAACAGGAGACAAGGGAACTACTGGCCTATTGAGTGGCGAAAGGGTTCCTAAACAAAGTTTGCGTGTGGAAGCTTATGGTTCCATTGATGAAATCAACTCTACCTTAGGTCTGGCAAGATCTTTGGTGAAGAGAGACGATGTTAAAGGCACCATTTACAAAGTACAGCAACTTTTGATGTCTCTGATGGCTGACATTGCTAGCATAAATTTGCCAGAACCGTATATTAAATCTGAGCATGTAGCATTACTCGAACAGACTATTGATCAATTTGATTCTCTTTTAAAGCCTTTGTCACGGTTTATTATTCCTGGTGATACACCAGGTGCCGCAGCATTGGATATGGCACGCACAGTTACCAGACGTGCAGAACGCGCCTGTTTACGAGTTGCCGAAAAAGAGAGTGTTAATGAAAATGCTTTAGTTTGTTTAAATCGCCTTTCTGATCTTTGTTTCATTTTAGCAAGGATTGAAATTGAAATCGGTGAGTAATAATGAATTTTTAAATAGTGCAACTGTTATTAGACAGTTGCACTATTTTTTTAAAGATTTTTTATTAAATAGAAGGTTAAATTAATTTTATGTAGAATATAATAGCTTGGAAAAACTAACGGGTGTGGTGAATGCGTTCATCACTTAAAAGGGAAGACCGGTGAAATTCCGGCGCAGTCCCGCTACTGTAATGGGGAGCTAAACGCAAAATGCCACTGGGCAACTGGGAAGGCGCGTGTATGCTAGGATCCAAAGCCAGGAGACCTGCCTGTAAAAAACCATTTTACCTACGGGAGATAGGGACGTGGCAATATAGAATAGCTTTCGTGCATAGCTATATTTTCTTGTCCTCTCTCAGTAGAGGATTTTTTATTTGGAGGTTATAAAATTGGCTGGAAAATTAGTTTTGGTAATTGGTGGTGCTCGTAGCGGGAAAAGCAGCTTTGCCGAAAAATATGTTTTGAATTACGGCTCTAAATGTGCTTATATTGCTACGGCAGAAATCCTTGATGAAGAAATGGCAGAAAGAGTTAAGCAGCATCAGCTGCGTCGCAACAGTAAGCGTTGGGTTAATTTTGAAGCTCCTTATAATGCTGATAATACAGTTGCTCAAGCTGGTGAAGCTGCTGATTGCATTTTGTTTGACTGCCTTACACTGTATTTGTCTAATCTCATGTATGGCAAGAATGCACCGGACACTTTTGAAGAGAAATGTTTATATGTAAGAAATGAAGTAGACAAATTATTACTGGCCGCAAAAAAGACAAACAAGACAGTTGTGTTTGTGTCGAATGATGTAGGCTGCGGAATTGTACCTGATAACCAGATGGCACGTGAATACAGAGATGTTGCAGGATGGCTGAATCAACAAGTAGGTTTTGAGGCTGACTTTGTATTTTATGTGATGGCAGGACAAGCGGTTGATATTAAGAAGCTAGCATTCAAATTTGAGGATAATCCAGCATTGGGAGAATAATATGATTGAACTTTTAGATGAAATAAAAATAGAGCCGACGTCTAAGGACATTAAAAATGATATTTACCATAAGTGGGATCTTATGGATAAGCCTCAGAATAGTTTAGGTAATATTGAAAAAATGGTTGCAAAATACGGATCCATGCTTGGCAATGAATTACCTGAAGAATTGAAGCCGGCTATGCTTTTGATGTGTGGGGACCATGGTATTGCCAAATATGGTGTAAGCGCTTATCCACCAGAGGTCACCATTCAAATGATTAATGGATATATGAGAGGAACTGCAGGAGCCAATGTCATGGCAAGACATGCAAATACTGATTTATTTGTTGTAGACGTAGGTGTAAATGCAGATTTAACCAACTTGAAGGGTGTTCGTAATGAAAAGGTAGCTTGGGGCACCGAAGATTTTACCAAAGGCCCTGCAATGACGAAAAATCAGGCTATTAAAGCCCTTCAAGTGGGTATAAAAGTAGCTGATGAGTGCATTGATAAGGGATATAATCTCTTGGTTACAGCAGAGATGGGAATTGGAAATACTACATCCACTGCTGCCATTGCTTCTGCTATGCTGAATCTTGAACCAGAATTAACTGTGGGTAGGGGTACCGGTATCAATGACGAACGAATGCAGATAAAGCGACGAGTTGTAGCTGAGGGCTTAGCTGTCAATTCACCAATTGCAGACGATGCTCTTGATGTTTTATGTAAACTGGGTGGTTATGACCACGCAGGTCTTGCTGGTATGATTATCGGAGGAGCCAGAAGAAGGGTGCCAACTATGATCGATGGCGTTAATGCTACGGCGGCAGCATTGATAGCTTGGGGACTATATCCGGAATGCTCAGAATATATGCTTTGTTCACATTTGTCGGAAGAAATTGCGCATAAAAAAATGTTGTCTATATTAAATTTACATCCAATTGTTGACGCTGGTATGCGTCTAGGTGAAGGAACCGGAGCTTCACTTGCGATTGTAGTTTTGCAGACGGCGCTAGGCTTATATCAAGAAATGAATAAACAATAACGGATGAAATGTGGGAACTTTTGATGAGAGATTTTATAACTTGCTTGGAATTTCTGACCAGAATAAGATTTACTAAGCGCGACACTTGGACCAAGGAAGACTTTTCGAGAAGTGTACCTTATTTTCCATTAGTTGGTCTTATTATTGGTGGCTTTTTAGCCTTAGTTAATACAGTTTTAATACAAACAAGTATTTCCGACTTTTTGCGTGCCTCGTTGCTAATTCTGGCAGAGATAATAATAACTGGCGGACTTATGTATGATGGGTTTATGGATACAGCTGATGGTGTATTCTCTGCACGCGACAGGGAACGTATGCTGGAGATAATGAAGGACAGCTGTGTTGGTTCTAATGCTGTGCTGGCAGTTATTGTATTAATAATGTTAAAGATTTCTGTTTACCTTGAAATGCCTCCTGCGGAACTTTCCTTTATCATCATCGCAATGTCAGTAGCAACAAGAACCTTCATGGTTTTATTTATTGTCAATTTCCCGTATGCACGCAAGGAAGGTATCGGCAATTTATTTAGAATGTACGCTAAACCATATTATACTTATATTGCTTTTTTTTTAGGGATGATACTTATATATGCTGCAGGTGGATTCGCTGTTTTGACTGTTGCCGGCCTTTGTCTGTTGATATTATTGATGGTAGCCAATTACTTTGTAAAGTTGTTAGGCGGTCTGACAGGCGATACCTATGGCGCTTTAACAGAAATCGGCAACGTGATATTTCTCTTGCTTATTATATTTATGAGATTAGGTGGTTATTAAATGATTGATATTTTGGAACTAGTTTCAAATATAAAACCTTTAAATAGAGTGGCGATTAGTGAAGCAAGGTATCACTTCGATAATTTGATTAAGCCAAAAGGGTCTTTAGCAAAGCTCGAAGATATGGTTTGTCTCTACATAGGTGCAACCGGAGAAACTGACCCTGCTAAACTTACCTATCCTAAAAAGGTTATTAGCCTTTGGGCATCTGAGCAAGACAGGTCTTTTTTAGAAAAATTGTATGCGAGTAAGGAGCCTTTAAACTTTTTGGCTAAGCAGGCTAAAAGTGAAGTGCTTATTACTGAATTGATCTGCCTGGAGAAGGACTCGTTAGCAGCAAGTATGATTGATGCATTACTTACTGGTGTCGATACTACAGAAAAAAATATTAGGAGCAATTGCTACCAATTACTTTCTGTTGCAGTACCTGGCAGGTATACATTACCGATTGAATGGAATGACATAAAGAATCAAGATCCATATATTATTTTGCAGCACTTTGGAGATGTCAGGCTCGCTGCAGCAGTTGGCGCAATTTTAACCTCTGCGTTTTTGCGGACTCCAGTTATGCTTGATGGTTTAGCATCAGTTGTTGCGGCGTTTTTAGCCGCAAAAATCGCACCCTTGGCTTTGGAATATTGCATAGCGAGTAATATAACAACCGAGGAAGGCCAGGAGGACTTAATTAAGGAATTAGGCTTAGCCGCAGTATTGCGTTTACAAATTTCTCAGGGTCAGGGCGAAGGGACCGCATTGGCCTTCACTTTGTTCGATGCTGGAATCAAGGCGTATAAAGAAATGGAAACATTTGCGCAGGCCGGGGTACATACAGAAGTAGAAGAATTTTCTATATTAAAAAAATAATTAGCTGGGGTTTAGGAAAATGAAAAAAATCTATCTAGCAAGACATGGGCAAACAGATGCCAATAATAGTTTAACTTTCCAAGGTCATATTGATAATCACTTGAATTCTAAAGGTCTTTTGCAAGCAAAAAAAATAGTTGATTATTTTACAAATCATAATTTGCCAAAAATTTATACCAGTGATTTAATTCGTACTGTGGAAACAGCAAGACCGACAGCAGAAATTCATAATTCTGAGATTGTCAAAATCCCAGCTTTAAAAGAGATTAGTTTTGGCGAATGGGAAGGTTTAACGTATGACGAAATAAAAGCTAAGTGGCCTAAAGACATCGAAACATTCTTCAAAAAACCTGCTGCAGTCAAAATTAGCGGTGGTGAAAGCTTTAGTGAGGTGCAAAATCGTGCCTGGGAGGCTTTTAAGGAAATAGTGCAGGAATACGATGATGAAAGTGATATCTTCATTGTTTCTCATGGTGGTACAGTAAGAACGATATTATGTGCGGTAATGAATCTTGATTTAAATGAGATGTGGAAAATTAGTATTGATAATGGAGGAATTAGCTGCATCTTGCAGTTAGAAAACCGTTGTTGGATAAAAAACATTAATGATACGAATTTTCTAAAATAAAAACAATAATTGATACATTTTTAGCTAAAAACTTTTCTGTATAAAAATGCTGTGCGTGCGGTGTTGACTTTTATCTTCCAATAATATATACTGCAATTAGTTGATATCTCACCAGGTTCGATAGGATTCCACACTTCTTCCCAACTTCTTGGGGAAGCTTAGGAACATATCTATGAGTCCGCATGGGGTATAGATAAGAAGGAGTGATAGTAATGAAGGAAGACAAAACTTTAACTTGCCGCGAATGTGGCGCAGAATTCGTTTTCTCAGCTTCTGAACAAGAATTTTATGAAGAAAAAGGATTCACAAATGAACCTGGCCGTTGTCCTACATGCCGTCAAGCTCGTAAACAACGCATGGGCAGTGGTGAACGTGCACCGCGTCAAATGTATTCCGCAACTTGTGCAGAATGCGGTTGCCAAACAGAAGTTCCATTCCGTCCATCAATGGACAGACCGGTATATTGCCGCGATTGCTTCAACAAACTTAAAGAACAATAATACGTATTATAAACCAGCTACATATGTAGCTGGTTTTTTTGTGTTTTGTGTCTTTTATCTGCAATTTTTGTTATAATGATAGACGTAAGGCTTATATTAGGGAGTGATTTAATATTTTAGACTTTAAGAACATTGAATTAGGCGATAAAGATATCATTGAGAAATATTTTTCTACGAAATATTATCAAGGATCTGAATGTACGTTTACCAATTTGTTTGTTTGGCGTAGATGTTACAAAATTTGTTGGGCCATTTCACACGAGTTCCTTATTATTAAGGTAACACGTGATGATATAACATTTGTTTTGCAACCTTTTGGGGGCGCCGAAGAAGATTTACCAGTAGTAATAGAAGAATTAAAAGAAGCATTTGCAGGAAAACCTTTTGAGATGCGTGGTATTTATGAGGAAATGGTACCGCTGTTGAAATCTTTTTTACCTGAAACAACGAAATTTATCGATGACCGAGACAATTGGGATTATGTTTATCTTAGGGATAACTTAGCAAATTTAGCTGGGCGTAAATATCACGGCAAGAAAAATCATGCAAACGCTTTCAGAAAAGAAAATCCTGATTATGTTTTTTCAGTAATTTCAAAAGATGATATTGCTGACTGCATTGCCTTTGCTGATTTGTGGTGTGAAATGAAAGGGCAAAATGCAGAAGGTTTGCGTTGTGAACTATGTGCTTTGGAAGAAGCCTTGAAAAATTTTGATATTTTGAATATCAGAGGAGCGTTAATACGAATTAATGGTGCAGTTCAGGCTTTTACAATTGGTGAAAAATATAACAAGGATATGGCTGTAATTCATTTCGAGAAAGCCAATCCTGAGATCAGAGGCCTTTATACCGTTATCAATCAGGATTTTTGTGCAAAAGTATGGAATGATGTGACATATATCAACAGAGAAGAAGATATGGGCTTGGAAGGATTACGTAAAGCTAAAGAATCCTATCAGCCGGAGTTCATGGTTAAAAAATATACTGCTGTTATTAGTGATTGATGGAGGATAATATGGACTTTCATTTAATCAGTGAAAAAAACATAGCACAAGTTGAATCTTTGTGGGATTACTGTTTTGAAAAAAAGGATTCATATTTTTTTAAATGGTATTTCAAAGAATACTGTTTAAAACAAAATGCCGTTCTTGGTGGTTTTAATAAGCATGGAGTTTTGTCAACAATGGTTCATTTCAATCCCTACACATTAAAATTACGCGGGATGGAAGCAGTAACCTCATATTTGGTAGGAGTAGCAACAGATCCGGCTGCACGTGGACGGCGTGCTACGAAAGAATTGTTTGAGATGGCGTTTGCCATTTTAAAAGCTCAAGGAAGGTTTTTTGTAATTTTGATGCCAGAATATGCCGGCGTTTACCTGCCTTACCAATTTGCCTTTGTTTATTCCAAACATCGCTATGAATTACCATTACGCACGCTGTCGCTTGGTGAAGTTGATGATAGCATTGAGCTGGAACGAGTAAAAAACATTAATGACTTTACTGAATTCAGTAATTTATATGAAAGCTTCATGCAAAAATATAATGGTTTTGTCATGAGGACTGAACGTGAATGGAGTAATTTTTGGGCTGTCTTCATAAATGAAAGCGGAGAGGCAGCAATTGCTTATAGAGGAGATATGCCTGTTGGTTATATGTTATATCAACGAGCAGACAAGGTATTTAAAATTGTCGAAATGGTTCATATTGATGCAGATGTAAAAAAATGTTTTTTGCGATATGCAAGACAACATGTGGCGCAATGTGATAAACTTGAATGGCTTGCAGAAGCCGATGACCTGACCTATTTGCATTTTCAGGATCAGTCGCATTGTGGTAGCGTCTTTCCTTTTATGATGGCAAGAATTATTGATGCTAGAAAAGCATTAGAATTGCTGCCTCTCAATAATGTACATAAGGAAGGAAGTATTACCATACTGATCACTGACGATTTGATTAAATCGAACAATATGCTGTTAAACTTGAATATTGGCAATAAAGCTATAAAAATTGAGGATACATTCAACTTACCTGATATTGAAATGGATATAAGTGCTTTTACGCAGCTTTATTTCGGGCAGTTCAGTCTGTCAGAATTAGCGGCAGAGGGTACTATTGCGGTTCATTCAGAGGATGCAGGGCTTTTATTGTCAGATGTTTTGCCAAAGTGCAATAATTATATTAATGAGTATTATTAGTTTGGAGGATGAATATGAGCAACAAAATTAAGAGAATATTTGTGGAAAAGAGGCCTGAATTTGCGATAGAAGCGCAGGAATTGCTTGCGGATTTAAAACAGAATCTTGGACTCATCAATATTAGAAGCATGCGTATTCTCAATCGTTATGATGTTCTTGGTCTTACAGATGAAGAATTTTTGGAAGCAAGCCGACATGTTTTATCAGAGCCACCAGTAGATATGCTTTTCGAAGAAGAACTTGTTTTAGACAAAAATGTAAAGTGTTTTGTCGTTGAATTGTTGCCTGGACAGTATGATCAAAGGGAAGATTTTGCGGAACAATGCGTTCAGCTGATTACTCAAAAAGAAAAACCTATGGTATCAAACGCAAAAGTTTACATCTTTGAGGGTGAATTATCTGATGCCGATATGGAGCGCATTAAAAAATATTGCATTAATCCTATTGAAGCGAGAGAAGCCTCCTTGGAAAAACCGACTACTCTGCAAACTACTTGCGAGGAGCCGGCCAGAGTCGCTGTATTGATGAATTTTAATAGTTTTACGCGTGCTGAGATGGATTCATTCCGAATTGATAATGGATTAGCTATGGATTTGGAAGATTTGTTATTTTGTCAAAAATATTTTCAGGAAGAAAATCGTCCTCCAACAATAACTGAAATAAAGGTGCTTGATACTTATTGGTCCGACCATTGCCGTCATACAACATTTATGACAGAAATTGAGGATGTTGAAATTGCACCTGGTGTCTATAATCAACCTATTCAAACAGCATATGATCGTTACATGGAAGTAAGAGATCAAATATATGGTAATAAAACAGAACGTCCTGTTACCTTGATGGATATTGCAGTTGTCGGCATGAAAAAACTGCGCAGTGAAGGCAAGCTTGCAGACCTGGATGTTTCTGATGAAATTAATGCTTGCAGCATCGTAGTTCATATTGAGATTGACGGTAAAAATGAAGAGTGGCTTGTTATGTTTAAAAATGAAACACATAATCATCCCACAGAGATTGAACCTTTTGGTGGTGCGGCTACTTGCCTTGGTGGAGCAATTCGCGATCCGTTATCAGGAAGAGCATATGTGTATCAGGCAATGCGTGTAACCGGTGCTGCTGATCCACGGACTCCAATTGAAGATACATTACCAGGAAAGCTGCCGCAACGAAAAATTACCATTGGTGCCGCCAGCGGCTATAGCTCATATGGCAACCAGATTGGTCTTGCTACGGGACATGTTCAAGAATATTATCATGATAATTTCGTTGCAAAACGTATGGAACTGGGCGCAGTAATTGGAGCTGTACCACGTGAAAATGTGCGTAGAGAAACACCTGGTGAAGGTGATTTGATTATCTTATTGGGCGGACGTACTGGCAGGGATGGCTGTGGTGGCGCAACAGGCTCGTCAAAAGAACATACTATTGAATCATTACTTTCCTGCGGTGCAGAAGTCCAAAAAGGCAATCCACCTACAGAAAGAAAAATCCAACGTCTTTTCCGTAATCCTGAAGTTGCTAAATTGATAAAACGCTGCAACGACTTCGGAGCAGGCGGTGTTTCTGTTGCTTGTGGGGAACTTACCGATGGCTTGGTAATTAACCTGGACAAAGTGCCTAAAAAATATGAAGGCCTTGATGGCACAGAGCTTGCTATATCTGAATCCCAGGAACGTATGGCTTTAGTTATTGAAGCTAAAGATTGGGAGTCATTTAGTGGTTTTGCGGACAAAGAAAATCTGGAAGCTACTGTTGTAGCAGAAGTTTCTTCTAATCCACGTCTTGTCATGTATTGGCGCGGTGAAAGAATTGTTGATTTGTCCAGAGCTTTTCTTAATACAAATGGTGTTGCGCAAAAAACGGATGTTTGTGTAAAAGAGCTTACTGAGACCAGCATCTTTAATAAAGTACCATCCTGCGTTGTTGAAAATAATCTGGAACAGTCATGGTTGGCAAACTTGTCCAGGCTGAATGTTTGCAGTCAAAAGGGACTTTCTGAGAGATTCGACAGCACTATTGGCAGAGGAACTGTATTAATGCCTTTTGGCGGCAAAAATCAATTAACGCCGACTGAAGGTATGGTTGCACGTATTCCGGCTCTTAATGGTGTGACCACTGCCGCATCTGTTATGGCCTGCGGTTATAATCCGGAAGTTGCTTGCTGGAGTCCGTTCCATGGAGCAATGTACGCAGTTGTCGAATCAGTATGTCGTGCTGTTGCCTTAGGTGCTGATCCTGATAAAATTCATCTTACATTACAGGAATATTTCCCAAAACTGAATAACGTGGAAACCTGGGGCCAGCCTTTTAGTGCGCTGTTAGGTGCTTTTATGGTCCAAGATGCTCTGGGAATTGCAGCAATTGGCGGTAAAGACAGTATGTCAGGCACATTCATGGATAAGACAGTGCCACCAACATTGGTTTCTTTTGCTGTTTCCGTTATTGACGGTGAAAATGCAGTTTCAACAGAATTTAAAGCAGCAGGTAATAATGTTATCTTTATTGCTGCTCCACGTGATAAACATGAAGTTATCGATTTTGAGATTTTGCGTAAAAATCTCAGAGCTCTTCATAAGGCTACCATATCAAATAAAGTTGCCTCTGTAGGCGTAATAAAAGAGGGCGGCATTGCTGCTGCGGTATCTGTTATGTGCTTAGGCAACGACCTCGGTTTTGAATTTATTAAACCTTTTAATGATATTGATAGTTTATTCACTTTACAGCCAGGGGGCTTCGTCCTGGAATTAGCTGATGGGATTTCACCAGAAGACCTATTTGCTGATATTGAATACATTAATCTTGGTCATTTGACGACTTCAAAGCTTATTTCACTGAATGAAACAGAAATTACCTTGGATAATATCACAAGCGCTTATTTGAAACCGTTAGAAACAATTTTTCCACGTATCGTCGACGCTGGTGCAAGAGTTGTTGAAATCAATCAACCTTTGTATAAAGAGTCATTGCCGTTGACGGCTCCTTATTCCATTGCCAAGCCGCGCGTGTTTATTCCTGTGTTTCCTGGCATAAACTGTGAATATGATACTGCCGCTGCTTTTGAGTCTGCCGGTGGTATAGCTGAGGTATTTGTCGTAAGAAACCTATCAGCGGCCGCAATCAATGATTCTATCGATACTATGGTGAAAATGATTAACAATTGCCAAATTCTGATGTTGCCTGGTGGATTCAGTGCCGGTGATGAGCCTGATGGTTCCGGTAAATTTATTGCCACCATGTTCCGTAATAATAGAATTCAGGATGCTGTTAATTCTTTATTACAACAGCGCGACGGCTTGATGCTAGGTATTTGTAATGGTTTCCAGGCTCTTATCAAGCTAGGATTAGTGCCTTACGGTGAAATAGTTGATATGAGTCAGGAGTCTCCAACTCTTACCTTTAATAAAATAGGCCGACATGTTTCACAAATTGTGGAAACAAAAATTATATCCAACAAATCACCTTGGTTAAATTTTGTTGAGCCTGGCGATATTCATTCTGTAGCTGTATCACATGGCGAAGGTCGTTTTTACGCTCCGGAAGCAGAAATAAAACGTTTGTTTGCAAATGGACAGATTGCGACCCAGTATGTGGACCAAAATGGTGACCCAACAATGAAAATGCCATACAATCCAAATGGTTCGTTGTATGCTATTGAAGGTATTACCAGTCCAGATGGCCGCGTTTTTGGTAAGATGGGTCATTCTGAACGTTATGTTCCTGGTTTAATGAAAAACATTAATGGTAATAAAGATCAAAAAATATTCATTTCCGGTGTTAAATATTTCGATTAACAAACAAAAAAAGTGGCCTGCATCATTTTTTGATGCAGGCCACTTTTTAGTCATCGACTTTTATTTTTCCGCATTTGTTTTCGTAATCATCAACAATCCATTTTAAAATTTGCTCTATTTCTTTATTAACTGAACGGCCATTGGTGTCAGCAATAATTTTGAGCTTTTTAAGAATGACAGGATGGACTCTTAAAGTAAAACGAGATAATTCCATGTGATTACTCCCTTCAATGATGTCACTATTATGTCAAATAAACTTCATTAAGACGCTCTAATAATATTTTAAGTTAATACTAAAAATTAATCAATAGTTTGCTTAATAAATGGCTAATGTATTTCAAACTAATTTAACAGGATAAAACTAAGCAATTGTGGTAAAATATAGCGAGTAAGTACTGTTGTTTACGTGGCTGTTTATTAAATTTTGAGGAGGTAAACATGAAGTTAGACATTGATAGTATTCATTCAGGGTTCAAAGTTAAGGAAAAAACATTTATTGAAGAACTAAAGTCAGATGCCTCCATATTGGAACATATTAAAAGTGGGGCTAAAGTTCTATACATAGGCAATAATGATGACAATAAGGTTTTTTCAATAAGTTTTAGAACTCCTCCTAATGATGATTCAGGTGTGGCACACATTCTGGAGCATTCTGTTTTGTGTGGTTCACGTAAATATAGATTGAAGGAACCTTTTGTAGAATTGGTCAAAGGTTCAATGAATACGTTTCTAAATGCGATGACCTACCCGGACAAGACCATGTATCCTGTTGCTAGCCGCAATGATAAAGATTTTCATAACTTGATGGACGTATATCTTGATGCAGTATTTTATCCACTAATCTATGAAAATGATTATACTCTTTTGCAAGAAGGCTGGCATTACTCAATTCATAATGAGAAAGAACCATTAAAATATAATGGCGTAGTCTATAATGAAATGAAAGGTGTATTCTCTTCCGCAGATGCGTTGCTGGATTATGAATCAATGCGTGCCTTGTTCCCTGATACATCATATCGGTTTGAATCGGGAGGACATCCTGATTCAATACCAGAACTGACGCAAGAACAGTTTTTGACTTTCCATCAAACATATTACAGCCCCGAAAATTCATATATTTATTTATATGGTGATCTTGATATCCTTAAAACATTAGAATTTCTTGACAATGAGTATTTAAATAATTTTACAAAAAATGGAAAAGTGAATTCAGCCATATCCATTCAGCAACCTTTTGCAAGAACAAAAGATGTTGAAGGTACCTATCCAGTTGGTGAAACCGAAGATACAAAAGGTAAGACCTACCATGAACTTCATGTTGTGGCAGGCAAAGCTACTGATGTAAAAACCGGGACAGCATTGCGTCTGTTGGAAACAGTGCTCTTAGAGTCGAATTCTGCTCCGCTTAAATTAGCACTTATGGAAGCTGGCATTGGATCAGATATTGCTGGGTCATATGCCGGTAGTTATTTGCAACCAATTTTGTCAATCAAGGTTGCTGGTTCTGAACCGGAAATGCGCGATAAATTTATTAGTGTAACCTATAAAACTCTGCAAAATATTACAATAAATGGCATAGATAAAGAATTGCTGGAAGCAGCTTTAAACTCTTTGGAATTTAAGCTTAGGGAGGCCGATTTTGGTGTATATCCTAAGGGTTTAATTTACGGAATAAGCTGCATGGACAGCTGGCTATATGATGGCAATCCGTTTGATTGTCTGCGATTTGAAGATTTGTTGCAGGAACTTCGCAATGGTATCAATACAAGATATTATGAACAGCTTATAGAAAATTATATTCTGGATAATACGCACAAAGTATTAATTACACTTAGACCAGAACAAGGTAAAGAGCAAAGAGAACATCTAAATGATACTAATAAACTAGCAAAGATTAAAACTGAATTAAGTGCAGAAAAAATTTTGGATTTGATAGAAAAAACAAAAATATTGCAGCAAAAACAGAGTGCTCCGGATGATCCAGCGGCAATGGAGTCGATACCTGTATTAGAGAGAAGCGACTTGCGTCATAAAATAGAGCCGATACTGCCGGAAAGAACTAAAAAAGGCGATTCAACATATCTCTATTTATCAGGACAGACCAATAAAATAGCATATTTAAATTGGTATTTTGATCTTACTGGTATTAGCAATGAACTTTTGCCATATGCTTATTTATTAAGCGATGTGCTAGGTAAGGTAGACACAAAAGATTATACTTATCAATCGCTGTCAACCGCTACTAACAAGGATACGGGTGGTGTTGGTTTCCAATTGTCAGCTTATTCCAAACATGATAATGCTGATGACTATTCAATTTGTTTTGCTGTGCAGGCGAAAGTACTTACAGCTAAAATTGATAAACTATTTGATATATTACGAAATATTGCTTTAACTAGTAATTTCGACAACCGTAAACGTATCTGGGAAATTGTTAATGAAATTAATACGGATTGGGATAGCCAATTCTTTAATAGAGGACAAAGCATAGCGTGCACAAGGCTGTGTTCCTATTTTTCACTCGCTTCCCGCGTCAACGAACAAGATTATCTTAGTTATTATTATTTCATTAAAAAACTCGTGGCGAATTTTGATGAAGAATATTCTGTACTGCAAAGTAAATTCAGGGAGTTGCTGGGAGAATTTTTTCATAGCAGCAAATGCCTTTTTGCTTTTTCCTGTGAAGAATTGGAAAGAAATAAAGTATCAATGGCTGCTGAAGCCTTCATGTCATTATTACCAAAATCTGTCTACGCTGGTAAAGAACCTGAAAAGATTTCTTTAAAGCAAACTAATGAAGGAATTGCAACCAGCGGTAAAGTCCAGTATGTGGCAGCCGGAGGCAGTTATAGAAAATTTGGTTATAAGTATACAGGAGCGATGAAAGTCTTGGAGACAATACTTCGCTACGACTATTTGTGGAATAGGATACGTGTGCAAGGTGGTGCTTATGGTGCTAATGCCAGATTTGAACGTAACGGCATTGCGTATTTTTCTTCCTATAGAGATCCAAATTTAGAAAAAACTTTGCAAGTATATCGTGATTTACCAGCATATCTGGCATCTTTTTCAGTAAGCGAACGGGAATTAAAAAAATATGTTATTGGTACTGTAAGTGGTATGGATACTCCTTTGACTAATTCCATGCTGCTTGAAAGAGCATGTATAATGGCATTAAATGAAATTTCAGATGATATGCGTCAAAAAGAACGTCTGGAAGTTATTGAAGTTACTAATGAAGATATTAAGAGCTTAGCACCACTGGTTAAAGATGTGCTGCAAGAAAACTATTATTGTGCAGTTGGCAGTAAAGCCATACTCGATAAAAACAAAGATATCTTTACTGAAATTATCTACATATAAATTGAAGAAGTCCTTTCAGAAGTGTAATTAATTATTTATGATAAATTTGCAATAATTATGTCTAACTGAGAGGGCTTTTTCTCATATATCTGAAAAATTCGAAAAAACTTTTCACGTATGAAGAATTAATTGACTTTTTAGCAATTTATCTTTAAACTCTATATGTAAGTTAAACGGTTATAATTGCTTACATAGTTTAAAGGAGGCATGTTAATGAGTACAAGTAATTCTACGCAACACGTTCAAATCGCGGTTGCAGACCCAACTCCGCTTGGGTTGTTAGGTTTGGCAATTGTGACACTGGTCGCTTCAGCGCAAAAACTTGGTATCGTCTCTGGCGTTTCCTGGGTAATTCCGTGGGCTTTGGTTATGGGTTCTTTCGCCCAACTATTGGCTTCATACTTTGATTTTTGTCACAAAAATATCTTTGGCGCTACAATTTTTGGCGCATTTGGTTTCTTCTGGTCTGGCGTAGCGCTGAGCTGGATGATCAAAGCAGGTACCTTTGGCGCAGGATTAGCTGCTGGTGTCGATCCTAAGGCTTTGGGCTTTGCTTTTCTCGGGTATTTTTTATTTGCCTGTGTAGGCACGATTGCCGCGTCAGAAGCAAATTTATTCTTGTTTGCTGACATGGTATTTATTGACTTGCTCCTGCTGGGTCTTACTTTGGATACACTTGGACTTGGCGGTCATTGGGCTCATACGATGGCAGCTTATTCCGAATTAATTGTGTCCTTGCTTTCTTTGTATGGTGCAAGCGCAATCTTCTTGAACAATTTCTTTGGCCGCCAATTCTGGCCATTAGGAAAGCCGCTTGGAATATTTAAACGAGGTTAAAAATTTTGAAGGCGCTATCATATGATAGCGCCTTTATTTTTTATATATTTTTTTATATATTAATCAACAAGTTCCAATCTGTTATTTGGTAAGTATTTTCTACCAGCTTTGGCGCAAGCAACACCATCGCGTAAAACGATGTCGGCGGTGAAATTAATGTTGCCATCGAAAAAGCTGCTGCCGATTGCATACGTATCAACAGGGACATTAAGCTTTTCAAATTCAGTAATTTTTGCGGCATCAAAACCACCGGAAACGATGATTTTAACATAGTCGAAGCCTTCGGCATCTAATGCTTTCCTAACTGCATGAACTAATTCTTTACATACGCCGGTAGGAGGGAAGATTCCCATTTGTGATTGAATTGTTTTGTCGACCATATTATTTGAAGTGTCTAAGCGTACTCCCTGCAATTTTTTACCTAATTTACGTGCTATTGCTAAGGAAGTATTGACGCAGTCATTGTCGAAGTCGACCAAGGCAATGCGGCTTACAGAAGGATCAATATACTTATCAAAAGCTGTCGTAGCAGCGACGGTATCACCGCCATATGTAGCTATGAGGGCATGGGGGATTGTGCCTAAACCTTCCACGCCTGCTGCTGCTGCATTAGCGTCTGTTGAAAAGCTTTTAATACCGCCGATTAATGCGGCATATCCATCTTGTTCCTGAGTTAAGTAAGAGTCATAACGAGCTGAGAAGAAAAGTACCTGTTTGCCGTTAGCAGCTTCAACAGCACGTCTTACGTTTGTTGCAATACGACTTTGCCGTGCCAGTATACCAAGATAAACTGTTTCTAAGTGGGAAAAATCAGCTAAGTCTCCTTCAATTGTCATTAATGTTTCCCATGGTGCAACTTCATCGCCATCGTGTAAGGCGTGAATAGTAATACTGTCAGGGTTAAAGGCGCAGGTTTTAATAATAGCAATAGCTTCATCGACACCGCAAAGAACGATATGTTCACGTTGAAATACTTGCATGAGGATACGTGGGTGATTATTGTCTTTATTTAATATTTCGGCTGTACGCAGAAAATAGTCATCGCTATAATAACCAGATTTGATTTTTTCGATTGGAATATTAAAAGCAGATATAGGTGTTCTTTTTTTCATTTTATCCTCCTAAAATTATAGAAATTGGTATGAAGTAATTTAAAGGCATATTGTAATGCTTACCAATTATGATACAATAATAGCGTTCTAATATGCAAGTAAGTGCTTTAATTTGCTTGTACAATTGATATTTGATTTCTATTTTAACTTAAGAGGGCTTGGATATGACAAACAAAAAATATAAGATTTTAATTATGTCTGCGCCCATAGGTTCTGGCCATGCTTTGGCAGCAGAGGCGCTAAAAGATGAATTCAAAAAATCATATAATTGTGATGTAATACTGGGAAGTGCTTTTGATTTTTTTCCTAATTTCATAGGAAGCATTGTTTTGAAAAGTTATTTTTCTGTGTTGAAATATGTACCTGGTTTATATGAAATAGCATATAAATGGGGTAATAATCCGTCTGGGTCACTTTGGCTGCGGAATATTATAAATAACATATTAGCTTACCTTGCGGATGGTTATTTGCGTAAAGTAAAACCTGATGTTGTAATAGCGACCCATGCAACGCCAGCTGGTATTATTTCCGCGTATAAAAAGAAGCATAAAGACGCAAATATAATACTTGCTTCAGTTGTGACTGATTTTACTATACACAAATGGTGGATATGTGATGGAACTGATGCCTATTTTCTGGCAGCTGACAATTTAAAACCAGAAATACAGAAACAACAGGGGCAAAAATTATTCTTTTATGGTATACCGGTTCGCAGCGCTTTCAGACAAGAATACAGCAGACAGGAATTACGCAAAAAATTTGGTTGGCAAGATGACACTGCAATCTGTCTTTTAATGGGCGGTGGCGAAGGCCTGCTGCCAATGAAAGAAATTCTTGGGGGAGTTAGTGGGAAAATTCCACTAAAAATGCGTTTTGTTGCGATTACTGGTAGAAATAAGGAATTAGCGAGTGAATTAAAAAATCAGTACCCTGATGTGGAAGTATATGGTTTTACAGAAGCAATACCAGAATTTATGCATGCCGCCGATATAATTATCAGCAAGGCTGGTGGCCTGACTGCTGCTGAAACACTTACAACCTGTCTAAATTACATAATTTATAAACCTCTGCCAGGTCAGGAAGAAGCTAATGCCGAATATCTTAAAAGTTCTGGCGCTGCTATTATTGCTAAAACTCCAAATGATGTTCTGCTGGCAATAAACAATTATTCTATTGCTAAGGCAAAAGAACGGCAAAAATTAGGCAGGCCTGAAGCAGCACCTGATATAGCCAAAGCTGTGATAAATATGCTTAACTAGCTTTGTATGACTTGACCATCTAGATTATACGAACTATAATGACTTGCATATAGATATTGAGATAACTATAATTACAGCTGGTTGTTCTTGTCCCAATCATCCTAATGAACTTTAGAGGTGATTTGTACGGAAAGATATTATTTAGCGGCGCTAAACGCTGTTTATAATCTTAGTTTTAAAAAGACACTTTTACTTATTGAGCATTTTGGCAGTATAACGAAGGCGTATGAGGCTAGTGCTCAGGAACTCGCTGCCACTCACTTGATCACTGCTGAAAAGTGCTCTAAGATTCTAGCTAGCAGGGAAAAAGATTATCCTCAAAAGTTACAGGCGTTTTGTGAGAATAATGGTGTGGCTATTCTTACAACTGCAGACAGCAATTATCCGCTGCAACTTAAAAACATTCAAAATCCGCCCTCGGTTCTCTATGTCAAAGGAACTCTGCCGGATACTGATAAGGCAGTTGGCGTTGTAGGTTCCAGAAAATCTACATCCTATGGCCTGAAAGTTGCTGGCACATTCGCGCAAGACCTGGCTCTGGCCGGTTTAACGATAATAAGCGGCGGTGCCCGGGGAATAGATACGGCTGCCCATAAAGGTGCCCTAAAGGCAAATGGTAAAACAATAGCAGTTCTTGGTTGTGGCATTGACGTCATATATCCATACGAAAACGCTGATTTATTTAAACAAATATCTAAAATTGGTGCAATAATAACTGAATTTCCTCCAGGAACAGAGCCTCTGGCGAAAAATTTTCCGGCTAGAAATCGCATTATAAGCGGTTTTTCACAAGGCATTTTGGTTGTTGAGGCTGCGCGTAAAAGTGGTGCAATGATTACGGCTGAGTTTGCTATAGATGAAGGTCGGGAAGTATATTGCATACCTGGCAGTATTTTTTCTCCGACAAGTGTGGGCACTCATTCATTAATAAAGCAAGGTGCAAAACTAGTTCAAAGGCCGGAGGATATTCTGGAAGATTTCCATTTGTTATTGCAAAAACAACCAAAGGAGAAATGTGATATGCCTGATTTGTTTTCAGGTATGTCTGAAGATTGTGAGATTGTTACAAACAAAATACTAACTGTTCTTAACTTTAATGAGGCGAAGACTTTGGAAGAAATAGTTACTGCTTCCGGACTTTCACTGAATGTCATAAGTTCTGTCTTGCTTAATTTACAGGTCAACGGCTATGTAGCTGAACAAATTGGCAAGAGGTATATACGACTGTAAGGAGGATTTTTGATGGCAAATAATTTGATAATAGTTGAGTCACCAACTAAGTCGAAAACAATAGAAAAATTTCTTGGAAAAAATTACACGGTTCGTGCTTCTATGGGGCATTTGCGCGATTTGCCAAAAAGCCAGTTTGGTGTTGATATTGAGAAAGGTTTTGAACCAAAATATATTAATATCCGTGGTAAAGGCGATTTGATCAAGGAACTTAAAAATCTTGCAAAAAAAGCAGATAAAGTTTATCTGGCAACTGACCCTGACCGCGAGGGTGAGGCAATTGCTTGGCACTTGGCCCATATATTAGGAGTAGATCCTAATAACAAATGCAGAATTGAATTTCATGAAATAACAAACACTGCTGTAAAAAATGCTCTTAAGAGTCCTCAAAGTATTGATCTGAACAAAGTTGATGCACAACAAACCAGACGTATTCTTGACCGAATTGTTGGATACCAATTGAGTCCGCTACTGTGGCGCAAAGTCCGAAAAGGACTTAGCGCAGGCAGGGTTCAGTCGGTCGCGGTTAAGATAATTTGTGATCGGCAGAAAGAGATTGATCAATTTGTTCCCAAAGAATATTGGACAATTTCGGTTTTATTACGCGAAAATATTAAGGCTCCACAATTTATGGCAGAAGTTGCAAAATATCGCGGGAAAAAGCTGGAGATAGGTAACAAGGAAGAAGCCGCCAAAGTTGAACATGACTTGAAAGCTGTTTCCTATTTTGTCAAAGATTCTAATAAAAAAGAGCGTCGACGTAAACCTATGGCGCCCTTCACGACAAGCAGCCTACAGCAAGAAGCATTTAAAAGGCTTAATTTTACAACGAAGAAGACCATGATGATGGCACAGCAATTGTATGAGGGCGTTAACATAGGTAAAGAGGGATCGGTAGGTTTAATAACCTACATGAGAACCGATTCGGTGCGTATCTCTGAAACCGCTGTTGCAGATATCAGAAGTTTTGTTGAAGCGGAATATGGCCCAAACTACCTGCCAACTAAGCCAAACATATTCAGCAGCAAAAAAAATGCTCAAGACGCTCATGAAGCTATCAGGCCAACCAGTATAGAAAGAACTCCGGAATCATTAGAGGCGTATTTATCTAAAGATCAACTAAAACTATATGGTATTATATGGAAGCGCGCTTTAGCCAGCCAAATGGCGGAAGCAATTTATGATGTTACAACTTTGCAGGTCGAAGCTGGAGAATACCTTTTAAATGCCAGCGGTTCAATCTTAAAGTTTGACGGCTTTTTAAAGCTAAGCGACAAAAAGGAACTGGCAGAAGAAAAAGAAAAACCTGTGCCATTCCTTAGTCCTGCAACAGCATTAAAGGTTGCCGAGCTGCAACCTGCTAAGCAGCATTTTACTGAGCCACCAGCGTATTTCACAGAAGCTACTTTGGTTAAGGAATTGGAAGATAAAGGAATTGGCAGACCAAGTACTTATTCTCCTACTATACAGACAATATTGGAACGTAATTATATCAAAAAAGATGGCAAGAAATTAGTTCCAACAGAGTTAGGTATATTGACTTTAGAACTTCTTACAAATTATTTTAAGAGTTTAATTGACATACCATTTTCAGCTGAACTTGAATCAGAATTAGACGAAGTAGCTGATAATAAGCTCGAAAAAAATGAAGTTTTAGAGAAGTTTTTTACTCCCTTTTCGTCAGCCCTTGCTGTAGCGGAAAAAGAAATGCCAATTATAGAGATGCCGGTTGAAGTTAGTGATGTTCAATGTGATAAATGCGGTAGAATGATGGTTTACAAACACGGCAGATTTGGAACTTTTCTAGCTTGTCCCGGTTTCCCTGATTGTCGTAATACTAAGCCAGTTCTTAAAAAAACAGGCATAAAATGTCCTAAATGCGAGCAAGGCGAAATTATTGAGCGAAAGACTAAAAGAGGTCGAATTTTTTATGGCTGCGAGAGATATCCTGACTGTGATTTTACTACCTGGGACAAACCGCTTAAAGATAAGTGCTCCAAATGTAACGGTGTGATGCTAGAAAAAAGTGGTAAAAATGGTCTGAAAAAAGCTTACTGCGTAAATGAAGCCTGTGAAAATTCAAAGGAGAAATGATTTAATGAGTTCAAGTTTAGTTAATCCTGTTCATGTAGTGGGCGCAGGTCTTGCAGGTTGCGAAGCAGCCTGGCAATTGGCGAAAAGAAACATACCTGTAGTTTTACATGAGATGAGACCGATAAAAAGAAGCGAAGCCCATAAGACAGACAACTTTGCAGAGCTTGTGTGTAGTAATTCCTTACGAGCGAACAATATAGAAAATGCTGTAGGTTTACTAAAAGAAGAAATGCGAAGATTTGACTCAGTTATTTTAAAATGTGCGGATGACCATCAAGTGCCGGCAGGAGGCGCACTGGCAGTTGATAGGGAAGGGTTTTCTTTGTCGGTTACTGAAGCAATAAGCAACCACCCATTGATAACCATTGTCCATGAAGAAATAACAGATTTACAATCATTAGATGGTTTTGTTATTGTTGCCAGCGGGCCTTTAACTTCCAATTTGCTGTCGGAGAATATAAAAAAGCTAATTGCAGCCGATTATCTATATTTCTTCGATGCAGCGGCACCAATTGTTACGGCAGAATCTCTTGATTATACGAAAGTATTCAGAGCATCACGTTATGATAAAGGTGACGCGGATTATTTGAATTGCCCCTTTAGTAAGGAAGAATATCTTGAATTTTGGAAAGAGCTATGCAATGCTAAGACGGCTCCAATCAAAGAATTTGAAAAAGAGGTGTTTTTTGAGGCTTGCATGCCCATTGAAGAAATGGCTTCCAGAGGAGAAGATACAATGAGATTTGGCCCTCTGAAACCTGTTGGCTTGATAGATCCGACAACAGGAAAAGAAGCTTATGCTGTTGCACAGTTGCGTCAGGATGATGCAGCTGCTTCCCTCTATAATATTGTTGGTTTCCAGACACATTTAACCTGGCCAGAGCAAAAACGCGTGTTTGGTATGATTCCTGGGCTCCATAATGCTGAATTTGTGAGATATGGTGTCATGCATAAGAATACTTACATTAATTCGCCGCACTTGCTTGATGACCATTTTTGTCTTAAACAAAGACCTAGATACTATTTTGCGGGGCAGATGACAGGAGTAGAAGGGTATGTCGAATCCGCTTCATCCGGCTTGATAGCAGGAGTGAACGTGGCAATGGCAGTTTTAGGAAAAGAGCCTGTTGACTTCCCGATTGAAACGGCACTTGGCGCGCTAGCTCACTACATAAGTAATGCCAGTACAAAAAATTTCCAACCAATGAACATTAATTTTGGCTTAATGCCGCCATTAAATATCCGCATCAGAAAAAAGAGAGAAAAAAACGCTTTGATCGCTGAAAGAGCGTTAAAAGCGTTAGAAAATACTTTGTTTGAGATGGAAAAGTAGTCTTGCAGAAATTTTTAGCCTGTGTTAACATTTACCTAGTTACGTATCTAAAAAGTGTGGGGAAATAAATGGAAAACCCGATTGCGATTGTTCGAGTGACCGCTTTTCTTAGATATTTGGAATTAGAAAAGAATAGTTCATTATTGACCATACAGAATTACGAAACCGATATAAGATTATTCATTGCATTTTTGCAGAATAGAGTTGGAACTGTTACTTGGGAAAATGTTACAGTATTGGATATACGAGCCTATCTTGCTCTGATGAATAATGAGAAATACGCTCGGAGAACGATTGCTAGGCGTATTTCTTCTTTACGTTCATTTTACAGATTTTTAATGCGTGAAAATTTTGCAAAATCCAATCCGTTTATGAAAATAAAAACCCCAAAATTAGATAAAAAACTGCCAGTTTTTCTGGAAGAAGTTGAGATCAATGGCCTGCTTGAATTGCCATCAAAAGATGAACTAGGTTTGCGTGATCAGGCATTGTTTGAATTGTTATATGCCACAGGTTGCCGCGTTTCTGAACTCGTCGGCCTTACATTGGAACATATTGATTTGGGTAACCAGTATGTTTTACTTTTGGGAAAAGGTAATAAGGAGCGCATAGTTCCAATTGGTGGTGCTGCGGTAAAAGCTGTAGACATTTACCTGATTAAATCTCGACCTGTAATTATGCGCCGTTTTAATGTAAAAGAACATGATCGGTTGTTTATCAATCATCGCGGGACGCAGTTATCTGCAAGGAGCGTCAGGAGGATTTTGGGCAAATATATTGCGGAGCTGGCGTTGCAAAAACATGTCTCACCTCATGTCATCAGACATACCTTCGCAACGCATTTGCTGGAACATGGTGCTGATTTGAGAGCTGTCCAGGAATTACTTGGACATGCCAACTTATCGACTACGCAAATTTATACACACGTGACAACCGAGCGCATTTCAACTGTTTATCAAAATAATCACCCACGAGCCTAAAATTTTACCGAGAGAAGAGGATGTCATGCAAACACTACTTGAAAAAACCAGAGAAATTAACAAATTACTTCAAAGATCAGGAAAGATTGGTTGTGCGGAGTTAGTTAAAGTACTTCGTGATGTAATCGTATCCAACATATATATTGTGAGCAATGAAGGTCACGTTCGTGGTTACGCTTTGATAAATGACTTTGAGTGTGATATCATGAAGTCTCAAGTTTTGGATAAGTCTTTCTTTCCAAAAAATTACACTAAATGGTTGGCGGATTGCCACAACACGCTGCCTAATGTTGAATTGCAGGATCGTATGTGTGCCTTTAAAAGTGATACTAAGTGTCTTTTTGATGGTAAATATACTACTATTGTACCGATTTATGGTGGTGGTGAACGCTTAGCAACTCTTATTCTTGCTAAATTTGATGTTCCATTTAATGAAGGTGATCTCATTCTTTCCGAGTACGCCGCAACAGTCATAGGTATTGAAATATTGCACAATCGTACAGTTAAGATTGAAGAAGCTGCTCATAAACGAGCTATGGTTCAGATCGCTTTTTCAACTCTTTCCTATTCAGAACTTGAAGCAATAATTAATATTATAGGTGCACTCGAAGGTAATGAAGGCCTCCTTGTCGCAAGTAAAATTGCTGACCAGGCTGGGATTACCAGATCTGTTATTGTTAATGCTTTGCGCAAGTTTGAAAGTGCCGGACTTATTGAAACAAGATCTCTCGGTATGAAGGGCACATTTATAAAAGTCTTAAACGAATACCTATTGGAAGAGCTGAAAAAAAAGAAATAGTAATTACAACGACCAATTTGCCTCGGCTGATTGGTCGTTTTTGCAATGAAATAGTAGATCAGTATAAAAAATGTAATTGCTATGTCATTCCTTTTTTGAATAAATGGACTGAAAGGTCAGGGAGAATTTAAATGTTTTATCCTGTTTTCTTAATAATATATTATTTAGCCTCGTGTTTAGCCTTACTATTTTATCGCAGGAACTTTCCGTTTCTATCAAAAAAAGTTTGGTATATCTCCTGGTTTTTTGTAACTTTTATTTTCTGGGTTACAAGGCCTGCGGCCGCATATTTGCCTGACTATGTGTTGAAAGCACTTAGCATGTTTGGTGGGTATTGGTCTTTTTTTCTTTATTACACACTATTACTGTTCTTGATACATAGCGTGATCCTTTTTGTATTAAAGCGTTTGAAAAAAACAGACTTACAGGTAAAATACTACTCGTTATTTATAACGAAAGCCGGCTTAGTTATAATTTTTTTATGCATGATTATTGGTACATTTGAAGCATATAGTCCAGTTGTACGTCATGAAATTATAACTACGAAAAAAATAACAGCGCCAATCAGAATTGTTTTGATCAGCGACTTGCATTTAGGAACATTTTTGGGCAAGGAATACTGTGAAAAAATGGTGGAACGAATTAATTCAGAAAATCCTGATTTGATTCTGATTGCAGGTGATATAATTGACGATAGATATGCGATTGTTAAGAGACAAACAAGTATAGAACCATTAGGAATGCTTAAGGCTAAGTCAGGCGTAGCAGCTGTTTTAGGCAATCATGATTATTTTGACCGTAAAACTGACGAGGAAGTTCATGATTTAAAAAATTTGGGTATATCCGTTTTAATCAATGAAAGTAAAGAATTTGATGAAATTTTTGTAGTTGGGTTGAAGGATTTCAGCAAAGATCAAAGCTCAAACAATTTGGACACTTATTTTACAAACCATAAGAATAAGTTTTTAATTTTATTAGATCATCAACCAAGGCGTATAATAGAAGCGAGTAAAGATGGTTACGACTTATATCTTGCAGGGCATACACACGGGGGAGCATTTTTCCCTAATCAATTATTTACTTCACTTATACATAAGCTTGACTATGGACGAAAAAATTTCTCTGATATGACTGCTATCGTTACATCTGGCTATGGTTTTTTCGGCATACCCGTAAGGTTAGGGGTCAATCCTGAATATGTAGTCATTGATTTAAAACCTTGATGTTTTCGATATTGATGCTTGATTTACTAATATCTGTATAACCTAAAGGAGGAGTATAGTATGGGGGAGCAAAGCGTATTATTTGAAAGAAAAGAGAAAATTGCCTGGATAACACTTAATCGACCGCAAAGCCTGAATTCCATGAATGATGCTTTGGTTGATGAATTGCATAAGGCATTAGACAAAGCGGCATGTGATAATGGAATTAAGACCGTTATCTTAACTGGGAATGGCAAAGCTTTTTGTGCCGGGGGTGATTTGCCTTATCTGGAAACCTTGAAGTCTGTGAGTGAAAAGAAATACTTCATTGAAAAAGTAGGGCAGTTAGCAAAAAAAATAACCGTTATGCAAAAACCGGTTATTGCAATGGTAAACGGCGTAGCAGCAGGGGCAGGAGTAAATTTGATGTTGGCTTGCGATCTTATTTATGCTGCAGAAAGTGCACGTTTTGCTCAAAGCTTCGTAAAAGTTGGATTAGTTCCTGATTGTGGTGGTATGTATTTTCTGCCAAAAACGGTGGGTCTTCATAAAGCCAAAGAGCTTATGTTCACAGCAGACTTAATTGACGCTAAAGAAGCTGAAAAACTAGGTATGATTAATCATGTGTTACCGGTTGAAGATCTTGTGCGAGAAACTGAAGTCATGGCAAAAAGACTTGCAGAATCTGCTCCATTGGCAATTGCCTTAACAAAGGCAACATTGAACAAAACCGATATGGAGCTGGATGATGTTCTTTTCGCAGAAGCTACGGCACAAACACTTTGCCTTGGTACAGATGACTGTGCGGAAGGAATAGCTGCGTTTAAGGAAAAACGGGTTCCTAACTTTATTGGTAAATAAGGGTTTTTACTTGCCGGAGTCGCTTAAACTAAGTGATTCCGGATTTCTTTTTGCTTTTCGTCCAAAATCTTGTATAATAGAGTAGTATTAATATAGATTGGAGGTTTGCCTATGCTAGGTATGGACGGAGAATTGCTGTACAGAATTCCTGCACTTTTGATTGCGCTGACCGTACATGAGTATGCCCATGCCGTGGTAGCTGATTCTATGGGTGATCCAACACCTAAAGCTATGGGAAGGCTTACTCTGAATCCTTTGGCGCATCTTGATATTTTAGGACTTTTAATGTTGGTTGTTGTTGGCTTTGGCTGGGCAAAACCTGTTGGCATAAACCCTTCGTATTTTAGAAATCAGAAGGAAGGCTTAATCAAAGTTTCATTTGCCGGACCAGGTGCCAATTTTTTTCTTGCTTTTCTTGCGTCTTTTTTGATTGCAGCTATGAACAAATTTGGAATTTTGACAGAAGGAGTATATGCTTTCCTTCTTTGGACTCAGCTTTACAATGTATGGTTTGCATTTTTTAATTTAATTCCAATACCACCATTGGATGGTTCAAAAATACTCATGTCATTATTGCCGCCAAAACAAGCTTATGAGTATCTTAAAATTGAGCCTTACAGCATGTATATTTTAATCGCTATGCTTTTAACTGGCGCAGTTGGATTTATTTTGCGACCTTTTGCTGCCGCGTTTCTTAATTCTGTGTCATTTTTATTATCACTTATATTTTGATATGTTTCGTAAAAGGGGATGCAAGTATGACAAAAGGTAGAATATTTAGCGGAATGCAACCATCAGGACGTTTTCATCTTGGAAACTATATGGGAGCTTTGGAAAATTGGGTTAAATTACAAAATGAATATGAGTGTTTCTTTTCGATTGTAGATTTACATTCACTCACATCATCTTTTGACGATACCTCAAAATTGCAGGACAACATAAATGAAATGGCGATTGACTGGTTAAGTGCAGGACTTGATCCTGAAAAAAATGTCATCTTTATTCAGTCACATGTTAAGGAGCACTCAGAGTTATTTTTACTGTTGTCTATGATGACTCCACTTTCCTGGCTGGAACGTGTACCAACATATAAAGACAAGCTTCAGCAATTAGGTGCTCAGGGCAAAGATATTAATACGTACGGATTTTTGGGCTATCCAGTCTTGATGGCAGCTGACATTATGCTTTACAAAGCTACCTGTGTGCCTGTTGGCGAAGACCAGGCAGCTCACCTTGAGTTAACAAGGGAAATGGTGAGACGCTTTAATTATCTTTATAAAAAGGAAATTTTCCCGGAACCACAGGCAGTTTATTCAAAAGCAAAAATTTTGCCTGGTATCGACGGAAGAAAAATGAGCAAATCTTATGGCAATGCAATAGCTTTTGGTGCCGGCCCGGAGGAAATGAAAGATCGAGTAAGACTTATGGTTACGGATCCTCAGCGTATTAAGAGAACCGACAAAGGTAACCCGGATGTATGCACGGTTTTCACTTTCCATAAAGTATTCAACACAGAAAATAGTGAGGATATTGCCTGCAAATGCAGAGCTGCCGAAATCGGTTGTGTTCAGTGTAAGCATTGTCTTGCTGAAAGAATGAACGATATATTGGCTGATATTCACATCAGACGAGAAGAATTGAAAAATAAACCGAATTATGTGCGCGAAGTATTGGAATTCGGTGCCGAGAGAGCAAGAAAAGTCGCTGCGGCCAATATGGAGGAAATACGAGCTGCAATGAACGTACTGTAAGAGGCAGGGGACAATATGCCCAATTACAACATTAAAATTCAAGATTTTGAAGGTCCACTCGACCTTCTTATGCATTTGATTGAGAAGGATAAAGTAGACATTTATGATATCCCAATAGTTGACATTGCTGAACAATACATCACATATCTAAATGCTATGAAAGAGTTCGATATGGATGTAGCTAGTGATTTTTTGGTAATGGCAGCTACTCTATTGCAAATCAAGTCTCGTATGTTATTGCCAAAACCTCCTGTGGAGAGCGAGGAAGAACAAGAAGATCCAAGGCAAATGCTGGTTGATATGCTTGTTGAATACCGCAAAATCAGAATTCAAGCCAAAATGCTAACGGAATCTTTAGCAACGGCTCTGGGCTATCATCAGCGTAAGCCGATGCAATTCCCAGATATTAGAAAAAAAATTAAACCTTTGTCTTTTGATGATTTAATTGACTCATTAAATGGATTGCTTACCATACAGGAACATGAACCGGCATTGATAGAGCGTCAAAGATTTAATGTTCAAGATAAAATGAACAAAATAATTGATTTGTTGGAGAAAAATAATCATTCGCTGGAATTTTCAGCACTTATTACGAATAATGTTTCAAGAAGTGAAATAATTGCCAGTTTTTTGGCTATTCTTGAATTAATGAGATTGAATCGTATTACAATAAGCCAAGCTCGACCTTTTTCAACGATATTTATCTTTCTTAGGGAGGATATGACTGATGTTCTATGATTACTTACGTGGTCATGTTGAAGCACTATTATTTGCCGCAGGTGAGCCACTATCTAAAAAAAGGATTGCGGATATATTGCAAACCGAGACTGAAACCGTAGAAAGATTAATCGCCCTTTTGGAGGAAGATTATCGCAGTAAGAATAGAGGTATTTGCGTAAGGTGTGTGGCTGATGGCTACCAGCTCGTTACAAAACCGGATTTTGATAATTTAATTCGTCAGCTTATTTCTCAGCAAGAACTAAAGCTTTCCAGCGCTGCTATGGAAACTTTGGCCATTATCGCCTTTAAACAACCAGTCACGAGGTCTGAAATGGAAGCAATTCGCGGTGTAAAAGTGGATGGTGTTGTTAACACACTTTTAGACACAGGTCTGATTTGTGAAGCTGGTCGCAAGGAATCAATTGGCAAACCAATTATATATGGAACTACCGAACTGTTTTTAACCACTTTTGGTTTTAATTCCATAGAGGACTTGCCAGCATTACCTGAAGATTTATCTGTGTTGCAAAGTGTTAAAGATCAAGCAATCTCTTAAAAAACCGGATCGTATACGTTCCGGTTTTTTTGAAAATATCTGCAGTTGCAGAAGGTCTATGGTAAAATATATTATGATACGAAAATTGAGGTATTAATATGGAAGAACGTTTACAAAAAATACTCGCTGCTGCTGGCATTGCTTCACGACGTGAGGCAGAGAAAATCATTTTAGCCGGCAGAGTAAAAGTAAATGGCAAGTTAATAAAAGAACTAGGGGCTAAGTTTGGCTCAAAGGCTTTCATTACTGTCGATGGCAAGCCTATAAAGAATGAAAAAAAGGTCTATTATATTTTTTACAAGCCGAGGGGTGTAGTAACTACGATTGTAGATCCGCGGGGACGACGTACTGTAGCGGATTTTTTGAGTAATTTAACGGAAAGGGTTTTCCCAGTAGGCCGTCTAGATTATAATACTGAAGGACTTTTGTTGCTGACTAACGACGGAGAACTAGCACAAAATCTAACCCACCCTAAAAATGAAATAAATAAGTCATATCGCGTAGCAGTAGTTGGAACAGTCCCTCAGGAAAAACTTGATTTGCTGAGAATAGGAGTGAAACTTGAGGATGGCGTGACTGCACCGGCAATTGTAGACTTAGTTGAATATGACCATGAGAAGAATATATCTGTCTTCAATATAACTATTCATGAAGGTAAGAACCGCCAAATAAGACGTATGTGTGATTATATTGGCTATCCAGTACGACAATTGAAGCGTTATAAAATTGCTAATCTCACCTTAACCAGTTTAAAAAGAGGCCAATACAGACAGCTGTTTGAAGAAGAATTGACAGCGCTTTTCAAGGCGGTTGGTGCTCATGACTAATATTATAGTTGTAGGTGGTGGCGCCGCAGGCTTGCTGGCAGGTATAGCTACTACAGAGCTAGGAGCGCAGGTTATGATACTAGAAAAAATGCGTACCCCTGGCCGCAAAATGCTTATTACTGGTAAGGGTCGTTGCAATATCACTAATAATTGTGAGATAGCAGAGATAATTCGAAACCTACCAGGGAATGGGCGTTTTCTTAATAGTGCTTTGCATAGGTTTTCCAATGATGATATGATTTATTTGTTGGAAAGTCATGGCCTGCAAACAAAGGTAGAGCGTGGTGGCCGTGTTTTCCCTGTTACAGACAAAGCCAAAGACGTTGTTGATACTTTGCTGAATATTTATCGTGAAAAAGGTGGAAAACTTCTCGTTGACCAAACGGTTTCAAAAATTTTGATTGAGGATGGATGTGTCGCAGGTGTTGTTACGAACGACGGTAATAAGTACACTGCCGATGCCGTAATTATAACTACTGGCGGAGCGTCCTATCCTGGTACAGGTTCTGATGGCAATGGTTTTACATTGGCAAAAGCCTGCGGTCATACGATAATTACTTTGAAGCCTTCACTGGTACCGCTTGAGAGTGATTCAGAATACATCAAGTCTCTTCAAGGCTTGTCGCTTCGTAATGTTAAAGCTTCCATCTGTTGTGGAGAGAAAGTTTTAGCGAGTGAGTTCGGCGAAATGCTCTTTACCCATTTTGGTTTTTCCGGACCTATAATTTTATCTTTAAGCAAGGCAGTAGCAGAAGCCTTCGCAGCGGGAAATAAGGATCTGGATCTTATTATTGATCTGAAGCCAGCCTTGGATGTACAAAAACTTGACCTGCGCATTCAAAGAGATTTTGCCAATTATTTAAGAAAACAATTGGTTAATGGCATGAAGGACTTACTGCCCGGCCGATTAATCTCGGTCGTTTTGGATGCGGCTTTTTTGAATCCAGATAAACCTATTAATCAGGTTTCTAAGGAAGAGCGGTCGCGACTTGTATATAATTTAAAAAATTTATCTTTCCCTATAACTGGAACAAGGCCTTTAGCTGAGGCAATAGTTACAGCAGGTGGTGTTTCGACTAAAGAAATTAATCCAAAAACTTTTGAATCAAAAATAGTAAAAAAACTGTATTTTGCAGGTGAAGTCATTGATGTCGATGGTTATACCGGCGGCTATAATCTGCAAGCCGCATTTTCATCAGGTTATGCTGCCGGTTATGCAGCCGCTCAGGATTAATTGATCTAACAGAGGTGTTTTTTTTGGAAAATAAAAAATTAGTTATAGCAATTGATGGCCCTGCCGGTGCCGGTAAAAGCACTATTGCTAAAATGGTTGCAGAAAAATTGGGATATGCTTATATTGATACCGGAGCAATGTACAGAGCTGTTACTTATAAGTTTTTGCAGATGCATAGTTCCTTCGACGAGGAAATTGTAGGAAAGATTGCCGATGAAATAAATATTGTTTTTTTGCCAAGAGATGGCGTGAATATGGTATTTGTTGATGGAATGGATGTTACCGAAGAAATACGGTCTTCAGAGGTTACAAATAATGTTTCAAGAGTATCAGCAGTATCAGCCGTACGCGTCGCCATGGTAAATCTGCAACGTAAAATGGGTGAAGACGGTGGCGTTGTTATGGATGGACGTGATATTGGAACAGTTGTTTTCCCGAATGCTGATGTTAAGATTTATTTGACAGCCAGCGTTGAGGAAAGAGTAAGCAGACGCTATAAAGAATTAGTAAGTAAGAATCAAAGCATCGACAAAACGAAATTAAGTGCAGAGATAATAGCACGCGATAAATATGACAGCGAACGCGAAATATCTCCTCTGCGCTGTGCAGAAGATGCTTTTTATCTTGACACATCCAAAATGGATAAGCTGGAAGTTGTAAGTAAAATACTGGATATCTGTAGGGTGAACTAAAATGTTTTATTCATTTATAAAAGTATTTATCTATGTGTTGGCTAAAATATTTCTGCGCCTAGAAATATCAGGAACAGAAAATATTCCTCTAAATGGACCTGTGGTGATAGCCAGTAATCACGTAAGCCTCCTTGATCCACCAATAATTGGCGTTGCGTCTTCCAGAAAAATTCATTTCATGGCAAAACAAGAGTTGTTTGTGCCAATTCTTGGCTCAATATATAGGACACTAGGGGCGTTTCCGGTAAGACGCGGAGCAGCTGACAGAAATGCAATAAAATACGGAATAGATTTGTTGTTAGCGGAAAAAGTTTTGGCTATTTTCCCTGAAGGAACAAGAAGTAAAAATGGTCAACTTGGCAAAGCAGAGCCAGGAGCTTTAATGATGGCTGGCAAAGCAAGGGCAGTAATAATACCGACTGCTGTCAGTGGAACTAATCTGCGGTCTAGCGGCAGAATATGGCCGAAGGTAAAGGTGAAGTTTGGTAAACCAATTTATTTTTTGGAGGATGAGCCTGTTACCAAGGAAGTTACCATACGTATGACAGGTGAATTAATGAATGAAATTAAAATGTTATTAGATGATAACTGAGGTTCAAGATGAAAATAATTATTGCTGAAAATTGCGGTTTTTGTTATGGAGTCAAACGTGCTGTAGAAATGGCTTTAAAAACTGTTAAAGATAAAAGTAAAGTTGCGACGCTGGGACCATTGATACATAATCCGCAAATGATAGAACTGCTTGCCAAAAAAGGTGTTGGGTGTTTGGACTCATTGGAGAATTTTCCTGAGGGATCAACGGTTATACTGCGTTCGCACGGAGTAGGCCCAAACATCTATGAACAGGCTAAAGCAATGGATTTGACTGTCGTAGATGCGACATGTCCAAATGTTTTAAGTGCCCAAAAACGTGTTCGTCAGTTAGCTGATGAGGGGTATCTTCCTATTATCATTGGAGAAAAAAAACACCCCGAAGTTCAAAGCATACTGGCATGGGCTGGAAAGCAGGGATGTGTAGTAGAATCTATTGATGATATAAAGGATGTCCCATATGCCGAAAATTATGGTGTCGTAGTGCAAACTACTTTTGAACTTGAAAAGTTTGAAAAAATACTTGAAGAGCTTCAGAGCAATCGCAAGGGTCAATACAAAGTTGAACGAACTATTTGTAATGCGACAGCGAAGCGGCAAACTTCTGCCGTTGAATTGGCAAAACTTGCGGATGTGGTATTTGTAATCGGTGGCCGCAATAGTGCCAATACCAGACATCTATATGACATCGTAAAAGAAATATGTAATAAAACTTTTCATATTGAAACTGCTGATGATATTTCATTTGAAATGATAAACAATTGTAATACAATAGGAATTACAGCGGGAGCTTCAACTCCTGACTGGCTTATTAAGGAGGCTATTCATAAAATGGAAACAATGGAAACGATGGAGAGCTTGTTAGAAAAAGAAAGCATGCAGCTGCACTTGGGAATGACTGTTCAAGCTACAGTAGTTGCTATTACGAAAGAGGAAGTCATAGTTGACTTTGGCTATCAAAGTGAAGGAAGAATACCTTTTTCGCAATGGGCTTTTGATGCAACTCGTGAAAGTATTGAACAGGAAGCCAAAGTTGGTGATATTGTTACTGCAAAAGTAGTGGCAAGTGAGAATCAGGATGGCTTTGTTGAATTATCAAAAATCAAAGCTGAGGCAGAAAAAGCTTGGGAAAAAATCGAAAGCTTGGCAACAGATAAAAAAGTATTAGATGTTAAGGGCCTTTCTGCTGTTAAAGGCGGACTTACTGTTTCCGTAAACGGAGTCGTCGGTTTTATCCCAGCGTCACATCTTGAATTGACACGTGTCAATAATATTGCTGCTTATGTAGGTAAAAACCTGCAAGCAGAAGTCATTGAATTTGATCCGGCTAAAAAACGCTTGGTTCTTTCCCGAAGGGAATTGCTTAAAGCCGAAAAAACTGCGGCTGATAAGTCTTTTAGAGAAGAAAAAGAAGCACGCTTTCAAGCTGCTAAGGATGCAAGGGTAGCAGCTGAAAAGGTTGCATATGAGAGCATTAACGAGGGAATGACTGTTAAAGGCACGGTCAAAAAAATAGCTGATTTTGGTCTTTTTGTTGAAATTGCACCTGGTGTGCAGGGACTTGTGCATGTTTCAGAAATGTCTTGGGATCGTAGTAAAAAACCTTCTGAACTTTATAAAGATGGTGATGAAGTAGAAGTATTCATCAAAAGTATCAATCAGGAAGAAAAAAGAATTGCCCTCAGTATTAAGATGCTTACTCAAGACCCTTGGCAGGCTGACATTGAAAATATCAAAGAAGGAAATATCATCGACGGCACAGTAGCGAGATTTTTAACTTTTGGTGCAGTAGTCGCTATTACGCCTAATATCGAAGGACTTGTGCATGTCTCTGAAATATCAGACCAAAGAGTGAATAAACCTGAAGATTTGCTCAAAATTGGCCAAAAAGTAAGAGTTAAAGTAATAAACGTCGATAAAAAACATAAAAAGGTTAGCCTAAGCATTAGTAAAGCAAGCCAAGATGAAGAAAAGGCGGAATACACGCCGTTTTTGAATGCTAATCCAGAATTGTCAGTAGATATTTCTGAAAAATTCACCGCAATAAAAACAGAATAAAGTTGGAGGAAGAGATGATTCGTGCAAAGCGAAAAATGGACCATATAAAATTATCTACACTGCTAGGTGATGGTCCTTTAACTGCTGGTTTCGAAGATGTGCGTTTTATGCACAATTGCCTGCCTGATCTCGGTTCTCAAAATATTAAATTATCTACAAAGATTGCGGGCATTAAGCTGAATAATCCTTTATTAATTAATGCTATTACTGGTGGTGCAGACGTTCTGTCAGCGGAAAACCAAATGCTGGCTGAAGTAGCTGCTGCAACTGGTTGTGCCATGGCAGTCGGTTCCCAGTACGGTGCTGTTACCCGAAAAGAAGGCATTAAAAGCTTTGAAGTTGTACGAAAATATAACCCTAATGGTATCATTTTCGCCAATTTAAGTGCTGATGCCAAGGCTGATATAGTTGAAAACGCTATTGAAATGATTGCAGCAGATGGATTGCAGCTTCACTTAAATGTTGCACAAGAACTTGTTATGCCAGAAGGCGACCGCGATTTTAGCGGATATTTGCGCAACATTGAGTTAATCTGCGCAAAAACACAAGTGCCTGTAATAGTAAAAGAAACGGGTTGCGGCATGACCAAAGAGCAAGTCAGACAGCTCCTAAATTGTGGCGTTGACGCTGTTGATGTTGGTGGTACCGGTGGTACTAATTTTCTTGCTATCGAAGCAGCACGCAGGCAGGACAGTGGATATAATGAATTGCTAAGCTGGGGTATCCCAACAGCGCTTTCAATTTTGGAAGCCAGAACAATTGTTGCTGGCAATAATTGCGGATTAATCGCTTCCGGAGGAATACGCAGTGCTCTTGATATGGCAAAAGCTCTTGCACTAGGTGCTGATGCTGTTGGTATGGCAGGTAATATTTTGTTGAAAATTAAGTTGGAAGGTGTATCATCTGCAGTTCAGGAAATTTCAAAAATGTTTGAACTGCTGCGTACTATCATGCTGTTAACCGGCTGCAATAACGTTGCTGGCCTGAGAAAGATTCCTTTGTTATTTTCGGGTACTCTTTTCCAGCATATTGCATGTCGCGGTTATGATTTACCAACCATATCCAATCAACGTTGATTAAATTTTTGTGCAAGAGGAGCGGACGCTCCTCTTGCTTTGTGTTTTAATTCTATTTTATGTTATAATTACGATGTTAGTTTGTATAATTGTGGGTTAGGAGACGATACGACATGAAGGGTATTATTTCTGCAGTTCGCCGCAATACCATAGCTGAAGCGTTTGGTATTATGCCCGGTGAAAAACTCATTGCCGTAAACGGTACCAGCCCTGCGGATATAATTGAGTTAAGTTACCTGGTTGCAGATGAAATAATTGATTTATCTATTGAAAGTCAAGATGGCGAATTACGCCATGTGATAATTGAAAAACAGCCTGACGAGGATTTAGGCTTGGAGTTTGAATCGGCTGTATTTGATGGAGTCAGATATTGCCATAACAAGTGCGTCTTTTGCTTTGTTGACCAAATGATTCCAGGCATGCGCAACACTTTATATGACAGAGATGATGATTTCCGTCTTTCATTTTTATACGGTAATTTTTTAACGTTAACCAATATGAAAGAATGTGATTATGAAAGAATCATTAAAACTCATATGTCACCGCTTTATGTTTCAATTCATGCGACTGATTCTGAAGTTCGTCGCAATATGATGAATAATAAAAATGCTGGAAATATTCTTGACGATTTGCAACGTCTTATTGATAATGGCATTACAATTCATACTCAAGTTGTGTTATGCCCTGGATTTAATGACGGCGAAATACTTGAAAAAACCTTTAAAGATCTGGTTGCATTAGCTCCGATGGTTGAGACCATGGCTGTCGTACCGGTTGGTTTGACAAAAAACCGTGAAAACTTGCCGGAGGTAAGGCTTTTTACATCTGTTGAAGCGCAAAATATAATTTCGCAAGTTGAGAAATGGCAAGATGAGTGCCGGGAAAAATTTGGTAACTCTTTTATCTACTTGGGTGATGAATTTTACATTAATGCTGGAATGAATCTTCCAGATGCAGAAAGATATGATGGATTCCCACAACTAGAGAATGGTATTGGTTTAAGCCGTAACTTTCTTGATGAATGGGAAAATGCCATAGCAGCGCCTAACGGTTCCGATAAAATTGAAAATGCGTTAGTGCCAGTGGGTGAATCAGCCTATAAACTTTTAAAACCGTTAGTTGACGACTATAATAACGAATACAAAACATGTCATAAGTTGGTTGCAGTAACTAATCATTTCTTTGGTAAAACAATTAATGTTACTGGGCTATTGACTGGCATGGATATTTTGAATGCCTTGTCTGATTTCACCGAATTTAATCGTATAATTTTACCTCAAGTCGTGCTTAATAAAGATTTATTGTTTTTGGATGACATGAGCTTAGCAGATTTCAAAAAGCTTTACAAAGGCAAGGTAGAGTGTGCCAAAAATGCCAAGGAACTGAAACAATTACTCGCCAAACAAGGAGGCTGAATTGTGAAAGGTTATGGTTTGCTAGAAGTGTACACAGGTACTGGTAAAGGAAAAACTACCGCGGCACTAGGTGTCGTGCTCAGAGCCAGTGGATATGGAGCCAAAACACTTATGATTCAATTTATGAAAGATGATAAGGGATATGGTGAATATTCTGCTGCAAAGTTTATTCCTGGCTTTGAATTAAAGCAAGTTGGAAGAGACTGTTTTGTTGATTTTGCTAACCCGGATCCGATTGATGTAAAAATGATTTATGAAGGATGGACATTAGCTAAAGAAGCTATTTTGTCTCAAAAATATGATATTGTCATCCTGGATGAATTAAATGTCGGATTATTTTATAAGATGTTACCTTTGGATGAGGTTGTTACCTTTTTGAAAAACGAAAGAGGCAAAACCGAGGTAATCACAACGGGCAGATATGCTCCTGAGCAGTTAATAGAAATTGCAGATTTAGTTACGGATATGCAGTCCGTAAAACATTATTTTTTTGCCGGCGTGCAATCACGTGACGGCATTGATCATTGAGAGTGAGGAAAACAAAAAAATGAGTAAGCCGATAGTAGCAATTGTTGGAAGGCCGAATGTGGGTAAATCAACATTATTTAATATCTTTGCAAATAGAAGGATATCCATCGTAGAAGATACTCCAGGAGTAACTCGTGACCGTCTTTATGCTAACGCCGAATGGCTCGATAATGAGTTTATGATTGTAGATACTGGCGGTATTGAGCTTATGAGCACTGATGAAATCGCTGTTTCTATACGTCAACAAGCACAAATTGCAATATCTGAAGCTGATGTAATACTTTTTGTATGCGACGCTCGTGCCGGTATTACAAAAGAGGACGAAGAAGTTGCAAAGCTTTTACGTGTTTGCAAAAAACCTGTTATTTTAGCAATCAACAAAGCTGATTCACCAAAACAAGAATTAGAGATTTATGAGTTTTATAACCTTGGTATTGGCGAACCGATACCCATATCAGCAGCTAATCATTTGAATCTTGGTGATTTACTTGATGCAGTTGTTGATAAATTTCCATCTGGTGCCGGAGATCACGATGACGAAAATAACGATGAAATTAAAGTTGCCATTATTGGCAGACCAAACGTAGGTAAGTCGTCTATTTTTAATTCCCTAGTGGGAAAAGAGCGTTCAATTGTCAGCAATGTTGCAGGCACAACGAGAGATGCAATTGACACACCAGTTAACAAAGATGGGATTAACTTCCTTTTTATTGATACTGCAGGTATGCGCCGCAAGGCAAGAATTGATGAACCAATAGAAAAATATAGCATTATTAGATCTTTGCGTGCTGTCGATCGCTCTGATGTAGTTTTAATGGTATTGAATGCCGTGGAGGGCGTTACAGAGCAAGATAAAAAAATAGCTGGTTATGCACATGAAGCTGGTAAAGGAATTGTAATTGTTGTAAATAAATGGGATTTGTATGAAAAAGATAATACGGCGACATTGAGGTTTACTGAAATGTTAAGGCAAGAACTAATTTTCATGCAATATGCGCCTGTTGTTTATGTTTCGGCTCTGGTTGCACAACGTATTCATCGTTTGCCGGAAGTAATTCATTATGTTGCCGAGCAAAATGCTATGCGCGTTTCCACAAGTATTTTGAACCAGGTTATCAACGATGCAATTGCAATTAATCCGCCTCCGTCTGACAAGGGTAAGAGACTAAAAATTCTCTATACTACTCAAGTAAAGATTAAGCCGCCGACATTTGTTATTTTTGCTAATGATCCGGATATTATGCATTTTTCTTATCAGAGATATTTAGAGAATAAATTAAGAGAAGCTTTTGGGTTCGAAGGTTCACCAATTCAAATTATTATTCGTGGGAAAAACGAAGAAGAGTAGAGGTATAAAAGATGGTAACTATCTTATTATCCATTATTATTGGCTACATCTTTGGTTCAATACCTAGCGGACTCGTTTTGGTCAGAATGGCTTGTGGGATTGATATTCGCGAATATGGCAGTAAGAATATAGGTACAACGAATGTATTCAGAACTGTTGGCGGCCGCATGGCATCTATTGTCCTAATTGCTGACGTTGTAAAAGGAATATTGGCGGTATTATTGGTAAGGTATTTATTCGATTCCAATCTGCACATGGAATTATTAACGGCAATAGCAGCTTTGCTCGGACATAACTACTCATTATTTCTTGGGTTTAAAGGTGGACGCGGAGTTGCTACAGGCCTAGGTTTAATCCTATTATTTATGCCAGATGTTTGTATTTTTTCTTTTACTGTATGGTTGGTTATTGTTTTTGTCACGCGATATGTTTCTCTTGGTTCAATCGTAGGTGCCTTTATTACACCTATTGTTGCTTACTATCGCGGCTATCCACTTGAATTAGTGTTGTTTGCCCTGGCCGCTTGTGTTTTTGTTATTGTGCGTCATTATGAAAACATGAAAAGGCTTATTGCAGGAACTGAGTCAAAGATAAAGCAAGGCAGTCTTGATAATGTAAAAAAAGACAGTAAAAAGTAGAGTGATTATAAATGAAAAGAATAGCAGTTATTGGAGCCGGCAGTTGGGGAACAACGCTGGCTCAAGTTTTAAATGATAACGGACATAAAGTTGCCCTTTGGGTCCGCAATCCTGAAAAAGCAAACAAAATAGCTCAAAGCAGATATAATGCTGATTATCTTCCTCAGCTTAAATTAGCTGATGCTATTGAAATAACCTCTGATCTTACGCAAACAGTTAGTAATGCGGAAATATTGTTGCTCGCTGTGCCATCCCATGGGATGGCTAATTTGTGTTGCCAACTTTCTAAAATAACAGATTGTACTGATAAGGTTTCGGTTTCATGTACTAAAGGTTTTGAATATCATTCTGGCTTACGCATGAGTGAAATTATTAAGAGCTACTTCCCAAGTGCAACCGTTGCTGTACTTTCAGGACCAAATCATGCGGAAGAAATTGCCATCCGCCAGCCATCAGCAACTGTTATTGCTTGTCAAAATGAAGATGTAGCAACTGAACTGCAAAATATCTTTTTAAATGATTATTTCAGACCATATTTGACAGATGATGTCATAGGAGTTGAAATAGCTGGCAGCTTGAAAAATGTTATTGCCTTAACTAGTGGTATAATGTTTGGTTTAGGTTTTGGTGATAATAGCCAGGCAGCTTTGATAACACGTGGTTTGACGGAAATAACACGTTTGGGGTTAAGTCTGGGAGCACAGCAGCAAACTTTCTCCGGACTTGCAGGTGTTGGCGATCTTATTGCAACTTGTACCAGCAAACACAGCCGCAATCGTAGAGCTGGCGAAGCCTTAGCCGCTGGCAAAACTTTAGAGGAAATATGCGCCGGAACCAACATGGTTATTGAAGGAATCAACGCCACGACATCTGCATATGTGCTTTCGCAAAAATATAATGTTGAGATGCCCATAACTAATAGTATTCATCAAATCCTTTACGAAAATAAAAATCCTTTAATTGCGTTACAGGAGCTTATGCGGCGTAGTGGTAAACGCGAATATATAATATAGTGTCATACTCGAAGAGACAAAGTATTATAATTTTTAATATTTTATAGCATTATTACTCTTAAGATGATATAATGTCTTTTGTGAATAGAGTTTATTCTTTTATAACAGGAATATTTAAATGAAAGAGGAGGAGCGGAATATGTCAGAACAATCAACGTTTTTTTTAGTTCGTGAGGAAATTCTGCCTGAAGCAATTAAAAAAACTATTAAGGTTAAAGAAATTTTAAAACGCGGTGAAATAAAGACCATCAACGAAGCTGTTGAAAAAATGGGCCTTAGCCGTAGTGCATATTACAAATATAAAGACTATGTATTTCCATTTTATGAAGCCAGCAAAGAAAAAATTATTACATTATCACTCCTTTTGGAGCACAAATCCGGCGTTTTATCGAGAGTTCTCAACACAGTTGCCGGTGATTCTGGCAGTATTATGACTATTAATCAGGGAATACCTTTACAAGGTGTTGCAAATACAACGATTTCAATTGAAACAAAAGAGCTAACCATCGACCTGGAAGCTTTGCTTGATAAGTTGCGTATGATTGATGGCGTAAAAAGGCTTGAAGTTTTAGGACAGGTTTAAAGTGTAAACTGAGGGGGTAAACCGAATATGAACGACGCTATTAATGTGGGACTATTAGGTGCTGGCACTGTCGGTGGCGGCGTACTTATTATTTTAGAAAAAAATGCCGAAGATATAGAGAAAAAAGTCGGTGTACCCGTTAGAATTACTAAAATTCTTGATAATAACACTGCTCTTGCTTCCCAGCTAGGGGGCAAATATGTTGTTACTAATAAGCTTGAGGATATTCTTGACGACCCTGATATTGATATCGTTGTTGAATTAATTGGTAGAGAGCATCCTGCTAAAGAATTTATTGCAGAAGCTTTAAAACACAAAAAGAACGTTGTAACAGCAAATAAAGATGTTCTGGCTAAGTATGGCAAAGAACTGTTTGAACTCGCTGAAGAAAACAATGTTGATTTTATGTTTGAAGCTGCAGTTGGTGGCGGTATACCAATTATCAGACCGTTAAAATCCTGTCTGGCAGCTAATAAGATTAAGTCAATAATGGGGATAGTCAATGGTACAACAAACTACATGCTGACAAAAATGTCGGCAGAGCATTTGGATTTTAATGATGTTCTGAGAGAAGCACAGGAGAAAGGTTATGCAGAATCTGATCCTACAGCTGATATCGGGGGTCTTGATGCTGCTCGTAAAATTGCAATTTTAGCATCAATTGCTTTTAATACTCGCGTAAGTCTTGATGATGTCTATATAGAAGGTATTGAAAGCCTTACTTTAAGAGATATTGACTATGCTAAAGAGCTCGGTTATGTTGTTAAGCTTTTGGCTATTGCCAAACGCGACGAAGTTAATGGTATAAGCGTTCGGGTACATCCGACCATGCTTCCAAATCATCATCCTTTGGCTAACGTTAATGATGTCTATAATGCAATATTCGTTACAGGCGATGCAGTTGGTGATACTATGTTCCTTGGTCGTGGGGCAGGACGTATGCCTACCGCCAGTGCAGTTTGTGGAGACATTATCGATGTTTCAAGAAATATAAGACACAATGCTACAGGTCGTATTTCTTGTACTTGTTTCGATGAAAAGCATCTTTGTACTATTGAAAACATTACCTCTCCTTGCTACATTAGACTGCTTGTTCATGATAAACCGGGTGTCCTGGCAGGTATTGCAGCGGCATTTGGCGCACAGAGTGTCAGTCTGAAAAATGTTGTGCAAAAAGCTAAAGTTGATGGTTTCTCTGAATTAGTTGTTATAACCTATGATGTATCAGAATTCAACCTGCGGATGGCTTTGCAAACTTTGCGTGCTTTGCCTATTGTCGAAAAAATATGCAGCGTTATTCGTGTTGAAGACGATAATCTGGATTAAGGCAGGCATAGTATATGAACAAAAAGGTTACAGTCAGAGTTCCTGCAACTTCCGCTAATTGTGGCCCAGGATTTGATACACTTGGCCTGGCATGCAATCTATACAACTATTTTACCTATGAACTAATAGATCAAGGCCTTAGTTTGAAGATAGAAGGAGAAGGAACTGAAAAACTAAAGGCGGGCAAAAATAATCTCGCCTTTCTTTCTTTTTATAAAGTATGGGATATGATTGTTGGTTCAAAAACTGGTTTAAGCGTTATAATGAGCAATAATATACCGCTATCACGCGGCTTAGGCAGCAGTTCAACAGCTATTGTTGCTGGACTGGTAGCTGCCAACCACTTAACAGGCAATACTCTGTCAAAAAATGAAATCGTTCAATTAGCTACTGAAATTGAAGGGCACCCAGACAATGTAGCACCAGCCATTCTTGGTGGAATGACAATCAGCTATGTTGATAACGGGAGAGCCAGTTCGCTTAAATTTCTCCCGCTTAAACCGTTTAAGCTGGTAGCTGTTGTTCCGGATATGCCTTTGGCGACATCGTTAGCCCGAAGAGCAATACCAAAAACTGTGCCGCATCAAGATGCTGTATTTAATACTTCACGTGCCGCTTTGCTAGTTGGTGCGATGTTAACCGGTGATTATCAGCATTTGGCCGCAGGTCTGGATGACAGGCTCCATCAGCCATATAGGGCTCATCTGATTCCTGGAATGGAAGATGCTTTTAAAGCAGCCGTCAATAATGGCGCATTTAATGCAATTATCAGTGGCGCCGGTTCGACCTTGATGGCTTATGTTCCTATTAACGTTAGCTGTGAAGCTGTCGGTGAAGCAATGTGCAAGGTCCTGTCTGAACACGACTTACATAGTGTTTTCCATCTTCTTGATATTGATACTGAAGGTGCCGTTGTACTTTGATTATTGACATGTTCACCAAAAAGAGCTAAAATAGCAGATATGTTCGGGGCGTAGCGCAGCTTGGTAGCGCGCTTCCTTGGGGTGGAAGAGGCCGTGGGTTCAAATCCCGCCGCTCCGACCAATTATAAAATGTAAACACCATGAGGCTTTAGAGCTTCGTGGTGTTTTTATTTTTACGGAAATTGTATTTATTTTACTGTAAATATGATGGAAGTAAAATTATATTGGTGATAAACTGACAGCAAGAAATTAGATGCCTTTTTAAAAAAGGATGTGATTGAAGTGAAGCTTTTAACGCTTGAATTAACAACCCAAACATATGAAAAATTATTGCGTTGCCATGAAAAATACATGGAAGACAGGAAAAATACTGCTGAAACATATGCGAATAACGGAAATTTTGATATGGCAAATAAACTAGCACAAACATTTTCGGTAGAAGAAATGGTATCCCTTATTCTGACTAAATATTTAGACGAAAAATATAAATAATAAGCGAACAGTTTGAATAACGTAGTGTTGACAATGATCTAGACATAAAAAAACCGACGCTCATGATAAGTGCCGGTTTTTTTATGTCTAGATCAGCATCTTGGAAACTTGTACACTTTACTACATATGTTAATGATTTGACCATCATAAGATAGCTGTGCTATACTGTTGAAAATGAAGCCATGAAGGCTTTACGGGCAGGCAGCACATAATGATAGTTCGGTAACCCATGAAGGGAAAATTTATATTACACCCTCATTGGGTTATTTTGTTTTTAAAGGGAGAGATTCGATTATGCATATGGCTGATGCTTTAATTTCACCAACTGTAGGTTTTGCTATGATGACTGCTACAGCAGGATTAGCAGCTTATTCAATAAAAAAAATCAATAATGATATGGATGAAAAGAAAATTCCTTTGATGGGAGTTTTGGGAGCATTTGTTTTTGCCGCACAGATGATTAATTTTACAATACCGGCAACAGGCTCAAGTGGTCACATTGGCGGTGGAATGCTTCTGGCAGCACTATTAGGTCCCTATGCAGGCTTCCTGGCAATGGCATCCATCTTGCTGATTCAGGCGCTGTTCTTTGGCGATGGCGGGCTGCTTGCATATGGATGTAACGTTTTTAATATGGGTTTTTATACCTGTTTTATTGTATATCCTTATATATATAAATTAATTACGCGTAAAGCGCTTAATTCACGCAATATTTTAGTGGCTTCGATGATTTCGGCAGTAATTGGTTTACAGTTGGGAGCGTTTTCGGTTGTGCTTGAAACATTATTTTCAGGAAAAACTGAATTGCCTTTTGGTACGTTCGTAATGCTTATGCAGCCAATCCATCTCGCAATCGGAATAGTTGAAGGCCTTGTGACAGCTTCCATAATTAATTATGTTTGGAAAGCGCGTCCTGAGTTGTTAGAAAAAGCTGTGACAGGTGAGGGTATTGGTTCTCTACATTTAGATAGAATACTAAAATGTTTTTTAGTGGCTGCAGTAATTGTTGGTTGTGTATTGTCATGGTTTGCTTCTGCAAATCCTGATGGATTGGAATGGTCTATGGAAAAAGTCGCAGGCACTACTGAACTAACTTCTCCGGATGAGATCCATCAATTGTTTTTTACAATTCAAGAAAAAACCGCTCTTTTGCCAGATTATAATTTTAAGGTGACTGAAGAAATATCAACTAGCGAAAATGATAGTACTTGGCCAGCGGTAAACATGGGAACAACTGTTTCAGGCTTGATCGGTGGTGTAATGACCTTTGCATTAGCTGGCTTAATCGGGTTAATTATTAGCTTAATCAAAAGAAGGGAAGATATTAGTGCATCAAAGTAAGTAATGGCGCACTGCATCATGTTATTATTAATTTCCAATTAGGATTTGATTCGATATGACAAATTTAGCAAATGCTCTTTATAATATAAGGCTACTGGATGATTTAGCAAAAAAAAATACGCCTATACACGCTCTTCATCCACTTGTTAAGTTGCTAACCACAGTTATTTATTTAGCTGTGGTTATGTCTTTTGGCCGATATGAGATAAGCAAACTTTTACCTTTCATCTTTTTCCCTTTGGTTGTGGCATTATTGGCTGAGCTTCCTTTAATGCCAATAGTGCACAGGTTACTTATGGTATTGCCACTAATAATTGGTATTGGAATATTAAATCCCATAATTGACAATCAGACAATTACAATTTTAGGAGTAGATTTTTCAAGAGGCTGGCTCACTTTTTTTTCGCTTTTTATCAAATGTATTGTATCTGTTTCTGCTGGCATCATATTAATTGCTACAACTGGCATGAATCGATTAGCAGTAGCTATGAGGATGCTTAAAATTCCTAAAATATTCGTTTTACAATTATTATTAACCTATAGATACATAACAGTCCTTATGGAAGAATTTTTGACAATGACACAGGCGTATTCTTTAAGGGCACCGAATCAAAATGGTATAAGCAAAAATAATTGGGGTTCTTTTGCTGGTCAGCTTATATTGAGAACCTTTGACAGGGCTGAACGAGTTTATCAAGCTATGCTTTTACGAGGTTTTACAATGGAATATCATGTTGGCATGATTGAAAAAGCAAATATTAACGATTTTGCTTATTTCACGGGTTGGAGCTTGTTTTTCGTAATCGCGAAAAATTATAACTTACCATTGTTTTTAGAGTCATTGATTACAGGAGTGGTTAAATAAATGAGTCATCATAAAGTCGAAGCACGGAATCTTCACTTTTCATATCCAGATGGGCATGAAGCCCTAAAAGACGTATCTTTCACGATTTTTCACGGAGAATCTGTGGGAATTATTGGTGTTAACGGCGCAGGAAAATCAACTATATTAATGTTATTGATGGGTATCCTTTTTCCTGATTCAGGAGATGTCTTGGTAGGGGATGTGCATTTAACAAAAAAAACTTTACCGATGATAAGGCAACGATTGGGAATGGTTTTTCAAAATCCAGACGACCAATTATTTATGACAAACGTTTATGACGATGTTGCTTTCGGACCGCGAAATTATAAAATCGATGAAAAAGAAGTAGAGAGCAGAGTTATGAATGCCTTGGATTTGGTGGGGATCTCTGACTTGAAAGATAGAGCACCTTTCAGATTATCTGGTGGTGAAAAACGTGCTGCGTCCATTGCTTGTGTTTTATCTATGCAGCCTGACGTATTAATTATGGATGAACCGACCTTGGCTTTAGACCCAAAAGCCAGACGTCGGGTAATTGGCTTATTAAACAGTTTCGAGCATACCAAAATTATTACAAGCCATGACTTAGACCTGGTCCTTGAAACATGCCAAAGAGTTATTGTTGTTAAGAATGGAAGGATTGCTGCTGACGGAGCAACTAGCGAAATTTTAACTGACAGAGAGTTGCTTGATAGCTGCGGTTTGGAACTGCCGCTTTCAATTCAGAACTGCCCAGTCTGCGGAAAATCTAAGATTAATATAGAATAATCAGATAAATTTTTTATTTACATAATTAATTGGTAGAAGTATAATGAATTGTCAGATAATTCTCTCTGCGATTAAATAAATACACTAAATTGTATAAGGAGGTATTGTTGATGAAAAAAATAATTTATTGTGCAGTTGTTTTTTCAGCGCTCAGTTTAAGTACGGCGATGGCAGCCCCTCTAAATGATTTAGCCCGTAATCAGACAGCAGTCGGTGCTTCAAATGACGGTATTTATATTGAAAACAAGGTAGCTGATAAATTTACATTGGGTATCCAAGGCATTGATTTTAACAAGTATGACTCGTTTGATATCTATGGTCAGTATCACTTCACAAATAATTTCAGAGGAATTATTGGGCATCGCGATGTTTTTGATGGTTCCCTTTATGCAGGTGTCGGCGTGAGTGACAATCTGGACGACAACTGGGATGGGCACGCCTATGTAGTTTTTGGTGATGAGTTTGCAGAAGCACAGGTTGGAGCCAATTATAAAATTAACAGCAATTTGGATGCTAACGTTTATGTACGTTTCTTCATGGCAGATCATGGCGATGACCATAATCGTTTAGGCTTAGGCCTAACTTATAAATTCTAATATTAGCTTTTGATTATTGCAAATAAATACTTTTGTAAACAAGATGAGACCAGGAACCTTCTAACATTGTTTGATTATAGTGTTAGGGGTTCTTATTTATTTGCTATAAAGTTCTAGTACAAAATATTGGCATATATTTTTTTATATTTAAATATCCAATTAAAATATTGTTGCGCTAATAATTGCTGTCGAGTAGTAAAGCGAAATTAAATATTTAAATTTATATATGGGGGTGCGGACAAAAACCTGGACTAAGTATAATACCAGGAGGTATCGCATGTTTTCCTATGAAGCGAGAATTAAAGCCGTTAACTTACTCATACAGTACGATATGAGTTATACAGATGTCGTGCATGAACTTGAGTATCCATCTAAGATGGCATTACGTAAGTGGTATGAAGAATATCAAGAGTATGGTGATCTTCATGACAAATATAATAAAAAACCAAAATATTCAGAAGAAGAAAAGCATGTAGCTGTCAAATATTACTTAGAGCATGGTAAATCAGTGGCACGCACTGTCAAAAAACTTGGATATCCATGTCGTCCAGAATTAGATACTTGGATAATTGAAATAGCACCTGTGCAAAAGAGACATTGCCGTTCTGGTGGAAGAGTTGTAAAATATACGCGTGAACAAAAAGAGCGAGCTGTCATTTCCTTATGTTCCCGTAGCAAATCAGCAAAAGATGTTGCAGCTGAGATTGGAACAACACGGGAAAATCTATACAATTGGAAGCATCAGCTCCTTAAAGGGGAATGCCTACAAACAATGAAGAATAACCATACATTATGCAAGGCTAAAAAACATCAATCTATTGAAACAGAAGTATTTGGGCTTCGTGCAGAAAAAGATAACCTGATAAAACAGGTGGGTGATTTGCAAAAAGAACTGCACCAATTAAAGGTTGAACGCGATATCTATGAGAAAGCTGCTGAAATAATAAAAAAAGATCAGGGCGTTAATCTTCAAACACTCACCAATCGCGAGAAGGCCATACTCATTAATGCCCTACGAGATAAATACCAACTAAAGGTACTTCTTGAAATCTTAAATATGGCCAAGAGCAGTTATTGCTATCAGGTAATAGCAATAGCTACAGATAAATATTCTGATTTAAGAACTAAGATAAAAGATGCCTTTTATGACGCATCAAACCGTTATGGCTACCGTAGAATTCACTCAGTAATTAAATCATTTGGAACTACTGTCTCTGAAAAGGTAGTCCTTCGGATAATGAGGGAAGAACAGCTGATGGTTCCAAACATTAAGCGAAAGAAATACAGTTCCTACAAAGGTGAAATCAGTCCTGAAGTGGAAAATATTATTAAACGTGATTTCCAAGCTGATAAGCCTAATAGTAAATGGTTAACGGATATAACCGAATTTCGCATCCCTGCTGGGAAAGTGTATCTATCTCCAATCATTGATTGCTTTGACGGATTACCTGTAAGTTGGGCTATCGGAACATCACCAAGTGCAGAATTAGTAAATGTAATGCTTGACGAGGCCATTTCAGTTCTTGATGCAGATGAAAAACCTATCGTTCATTCAGATCGTGGATGCCATTATCGTTGGCCTGGCTGGATTGAACGGATGAAAAATACAGGTCTCACACGCTCTATGTCCAAGAAGGGGTATTCACCTGATAATTCAGCTTGTGAAGGATTTTTTGGCAGACTAAAGAACGAAATGTTTTATGGTTACTCATGGACTGGTGTTTCTATATCACAGTTCATAGAGCAGCTTGATGAATACGTTAAGTGGTATGCTGAAAAACGGATTAAGCTATCACTCGGCGGAATGAGCCCGTTAAATTATCGAAGGAGTCTAGGGTTGGCTGGATGAGGTCCCAAAAAACGTCCGCACCCCCGGTAGCCCGATTTTCAACTGTTATTAACAAATTTGGAAAAAATCAATAATCTCTTTTCAAACAAAGGGATAATTTCAAATCTAAAGTTTCGTTTTGACAAAGGACTTAAACAGACTGTTTCACAAATAAAAATTGATGGTAAAAATATCGAAGGTGTGGAAGACTGTTTAGTTGTTAAGAAATATGTTGAGTGGAAAATGAAAAGACAGAATTTGGCAAGCATATGGGATACCTTAATGGCAGATTACGGCGTTGCTAAATTTTATGATTTAGGTAATGAGGCGGAAGAATTTTGTTTTAACTCAATTCCTAATATTGAACGAGCTTTGCAATGGTACAATTATGAATATGGTAATTTATTGGCTAAAATTAAGGATGCTGGATTCGAAGAAACAATTGTTTTTGGTGAAAAAGATATTGCATTGGATGTAGCATGGGTCAAAAACGTAATTGATGCTATTATGACAAATTTAACTTTGTTTATTGATGTTACTAGGATTTATTTTCGCCATAGAGATTTCAACAATAAGATTAAAGATAGTATGGAAATTCTTGAAACTGCAAATAGAATTGAGTCAAATATTTGCCAAGAATTATGCAGTTCCTTGTTAAAAAGGGACGCTTGTTTATACAATGAAAGGTTGGCAGAATTAACAAGCTTAAATTCTAAGTATTCTGACCTAATTAAAAGAAATCTAATAATAGAGAAAATAGCCACTGTCGCACCTGGATGGGCTGAAGCCATCAAAAACAGACAAGACCTTCACGGAAAAGGTACATTGCCCGAAAACATTGAAGAGGCTTGGAAGTGGAAGCAATTCGACGGAATAATTGAAGAAATATCATCAAAACCGTTTGAAAAATATCAAAAGGATGCAGTCCTTTTGAGCAAGAGACTAAGAGAAAAAACAGAAGAAGCAGCCAAATATGGTGCCTGGTATCATTTAACATTACAATTTGAAACGAATTTGAGCATGAGAAGCGCTTTGCAGAGATGGAAACAAACAGTAAAGAGGATAAGCAAAACCGGTAGTGGGAAAAATGATCAAATATATCGTAAACAAGCGCGAGCTTTAATGGCTGAGTGTCAAGATTCAGCACCAGCTTGGATTATGCCAATTAAAAAAGTATTTGAAAATTTTGACGCAAAAAAGAATGCTTTTGATGTTGTAATAATAGACGAGGCTAGCCAGGCAGATCTTACCTCTATGGCACTGCTTTATATGGCAAAAAAGGTTATCGTTGTAGGAGATGATAAACAGGTTAACCCAATGGCGATTGGAACTAATGTTGATGAGGCGAGGATACTTGCCGAAAGATTTCTTAAACAAATATTTCCACTATCATGGCAATTGTTTGATTTAAAATCATCTTTATATGATATTGTGGGACAGACATTTCAGCCACTTGTGCTACATGAACATTTTAGATGTGTTCCGGATATTATAGGCTATAGCAATAAATTGTCATATCGTTTTGAGATAAAACCTTTACGCTCTTCGGGTGATAGTAATTTAAAACCAGCAATTGTAAGTTTTAGAGTAAAGGATGGGCAGCGAAACGGGAGAAGAAAAATTAACAAAAAAGAGGCCGAAACATTAGTAGCGCTTCTTATGTCATGCTTAGAACAAAAAGAATATTCAGGAATGACATTTGGTATTATTTCTCTACTAGGCAGCGAACAGGCAGAATTAATACAGAGACTTATTTTTGAACAAATTGGGCCGGAGATTATTGAAAAACATAAAATATTATGTGGAGATGCTTCCCATTTTCAAGGAGATGAAAGAGACGTTATTTTCCTTTCGTTAGTTGATAGTAACGAAGGGGATGGAACTTTGCGAAAAGTTGGAGAAGGAGCAGATGATTCAACGAAAAAACGCTACAATGTAGCTGCTAGTCGGGCAAGAAATCAAATGTTTATTATTCATTCACTTGATTACAAGAACGCACTTAAGTCTGAAGATCTCAGAAGAGACCTTCTTGAGTATGCCGAAAACCCAAAAGCCTACAATATAAAGGCAGAGGAAGTTACAGCTGCGGCTGAGTCCCCATTCGAGGAAGCAGTAGGGAAAGCTCTTGTTGCAAATGGTTACCATATAAAGCAACAATGGGAAGTTGGGGCTTATCGCATAGATATGATTGCTATTTGCGACAAAAAGAGTATAGCAATTGAGTGTGATGGTGATAGATTCCATAGTGGTGAAGATAAAATTATGCAAGATATGGAGAGACAAACAGTATTAGAACGTCTTGGCTGGCGTTTTATTCGTATCCGTGGCAGCGAATACTACCGCAACCCAGATGAAACTTTAAAGCGTGTAATGAATGAATTAAATTACTATGGTATATTGCCTGAAACATCTAATGAGAATGATTTGGAAATGGAGTCAACGGAGTTATTAAATAATATTAAAATAAGAGCGGCGCAATTAATAAATAGCTGTAACAAAGAAAAGGTTGAACAGGATGATTTAAACACGAGTATATTTAATTCTGAAAAACGTCATAACGAATCTGTAAAAATCATAAGCGATAGAGAAAACAAACCTTGTCTTACAAAAAATATTAAAGTAAGCGATGCACCGAATTTGTTTGACTTTAATGATTCCAAGAATGAACAATTAAAAGCAAGTAAACATAGTCAAAACAATAAATTAAACAAGATTGATAAAGTTGTGCCTAATATAGAACCGAAAGAAAAGAAGAGAAATTATAATTTAAAAACTCAGGATAAGATTAATACTGAAGATAAAACGATAATCGATTTTTTAAAAAGTAGGGATATAAACTTCATTGATAATCGTAAAAAATCAGGAATAATTTGGGTCCCTTGCAGTAAAGAAACAGAAGAAAATGAAAGTATTGAAGAAATATGCAATGAATTCGGATTTATTTGTAGTTTTGAGGAGCGAGGTAGTACATCTACGCAAAACACACCAGCTTGGCGTATTATGATTAAGTAAGGGGTGGGGTGATATTATGGCTAAGGAGAAAAAAGAGTTTGTTTACGAAATAATTAATGAACTCGGTGAAATTTCTAGCGGAACTAAAGGATGGAAAAAGGAATTTAATAGAGTTAGTTGGAATGGTGGTGAACCCAAATATGACATTCGTGATTGGGACGAGAAACATGAGAAAATGGGAAAGGGAGTTACATTAACAAAAGAAGAATTAGTGAAACTAAAAGAATTAATTGATGTAGAAGTCAAATTTTTGAATAAATAAAAAGGCACTATATGAGGGCATCCTAGATGAAAGTCTTTCGTATGGGTCTGTACTCAAGAGTGCACTATCTAGTCAAAGTATAGATTTGGATCAGTAAGTTGTTTTCACAATAGAAAAGAACCGTTCTGCCTACGGAAGTTACGCAGTAACTAACCGTGCAATGGCAGGCAACAGTTCTTTTTCTGAAAGCTTTATAAGTGAAATGTTGAATGGTGTCAATGACTACAACAATGAACCTTCTTTCAGCGTTAAGCCCGAATGGCTGAAAACTCCTACTGTAATTTAGGTGTGCAGTAGCAAGGTGATTACGCTATTATTATATTATATAAATAATCAGTCTTGCTTTGCAGTGGGGCAAGTTACACGACCGTTTCGGAGGACCAGTCCGGGACGGTCATTTTTATTATTGAAGCAGTTTGAAATCAAAATTGTGTTGTCTTTGTTAAAAAATATTAAAGAAATTTTGATTAAGTTTTAGATAAAATTGCATTCTTAGCGTTTATGTATAAACGCTAAAATAAAAGTGAACCATTTAGGGTAAAAACGCTCGGAAAATATTGAGCCACTTTTAAAAAAATCTTGTACAATTGACACAACAGAACGGTTGATGTACAG
>Ga0074193_1000233_pt1 | contig 102323 bp, 95 predicted proteins | sample EPASupsiteHSE605_FD_64523 | JGI IMG/M metagenome (GOLD analysis project Ga0074193, IMG submission 64523) | Bioremediated contaminated groundwater from EPA Superfund site, New Mexico - Sample HSE6-05 | ecosystem: Environmental > Aquatic > Deep subsurface > Groundwater > Contaminated ... | reverse complement strand
TTGAGACCACTTCTACGCATTTTTATTACTTGTGAAATCTTGATAGACAAGAAGCAGCCTACAAAAATTCTTATACGAACGAGCTTTTAAAAAAGTAAAACTGACCGTTTCACTTTTTTAACGCTCCCGCTCCGCACATACCAATTTCAGACTTTTTGCTATTTTACTTCATTAATTGCAACTTGGTATTGGCCGCCGCCTTCGCGTCGCCGAAGAATTTTTTCCGCTGTCCTTACATAAATATTAGGCAATTTTTCTTTTTCTTCTACGGATCAAATCTACAAATGCTTCAAGCCTGGTATTAAAACCTGCTTTCCCCATTTGTTCATCGAGAATCAGGGATAATACAGGTATATCGTTGCTAATTCTGACGTTTGGCAGGATATTTTGAGTCATGATTTCAGGCATACAGGTAAAAGGCAAAAGATGAACTACTCCATCACTGTTATTATCTCCTGCAAGAGCTGCATCTCCTATTGATTCAATTGCATCGCCGCCTATATCACGTCTTAAAAAACTTTTGGCGTATCTTTCTGCTTTTTCGCCATGAGTTTCTGAAAATCTTAAAACAGACGGCAGCAGGGAAGCCTTTGTCCAGTCGCTTAGGTTTAATTTTCTGTGAACATGTACTCCCAGTTTACCAAGTTCTTTTTCAACTTCAAGATTTGCAAAATGGTCCAGTACAACGTAAATTTCACCGGTTAAATCCACATGAATAACTTCTTTATTTGCGTCAATCGGCACTGTAGCCAGTTGATCCATAGCAAATTTTAAGGCTTTTTTACATTCTTTTGGCGTTAAGGCCTGTTCAATTGCTTTTAAACCTTTTCTGTATTTTGCATCTGCGCTGCCTATATGTAATTCTCTGGCTCTATAATATGCAAGACTGTGATCTAACTGGTCAAGTATATCTATTTTCAGCAAGGCAATTTTTATAGCCCTGTATAAATCAATGGGATTGCCATTACTTGTTGCTTTTTTGAATTTTGTATAAATCTCTTTCAGTTTTCCTTCATAGAGATTAAAGTTGATAAATTCAACATCATACCCCAGATCAACAAGAGTATTTCTGGAAGAAGAACTATACTGGCCAAGCCTGCAAATACCCGGGCTATCTATCATTAAAAGTGCCTCGGCACCTGCTTCAGCTGCTTGAATATAGTTACCTAAAACAAGCTTGTACGGCAGGCAAACAGCTTCAGGACTATTTTTGGTACCAAGAGATAACGTATGTTTACAGTTATAGGGAGGAACCACAACATCACCGCCAAGCACTTTTATTGCGCTCGACAGGACAATATGCAGATTTCCCATATGGGGAAATGAGATTTTCATAATGCGCCTCTACTATTTTAGAGTTATACCCTAGCCTTTAAGCGTTCAACTTCATGAAGCAGTCTGATATTTTGTTCTTCTCCATTATAAATTTGTCTGTTAAGAGCCTCGATAAGTACTGTACGTTTCTTTCTGAAGAGCATATCAGTAAATGCTTCCAGTCTTGTAACAAAACCGGCTTCTCCTGTATGTTCATCAATGGTAAGATTCAGGAGCGGTTTGTTAAGCTTTTTGGCATATCTTGTTATTCTTTCTATCATAAGAGAATCAGGACCGCATCCAAAAGCGGTTATTGTAATTATTCCGTCTATATTGTCTTTATGCATATAATACCCGGCAGCTCCTGTAATTTCTGCTTCATTTGCCCAGTACAGATTTGTATTTAAAGTTTCTATACCGTTATACATTTGTTCCATAGTTAAATTTTCGGCAGTATAAGCTTTAACACCGAGTTTTTCAAGTTTTTTAAGCACTTTCATGCTAATTTGGTCATCAAACAAATTATAGTTATGAGAAATCACTCCAACCTTAATGGGTAATTCCTTGTTATCTGCAATGTAAGTAACTTTACCTTCTATTGCATTTTTTAAGGCAACATCGTAACTCATGCCGGATCTGCTCATTAGCCAGAAATTGTTCATACATTCCCAGCCGGCTTTAGATGCTTTTTTAATTTTCTTTTTATCAGTTATTCCAAACGGAGCTACAGACTCGTGCAGAAATTCATATAAACCTTGTTTAGGAGCTGATTTATCCAGAGTAGGTTCAATTAATTGAAAATCTCTCCTGACCACATTCCTGATTAAATCCGGCAATCCTCTGAGTTTGGAACAGTTATACACCTTGTAATCTATTGACTGAATACTTGGAGTGTATATTGTATTTACACCTTTGTCGAGTAAATCCAACACATGCCCGACATATACCTTTACAGGCAGGCAAGTTTCAGAAACAACAAGCGCACTTCCTTTTGAGACAAGCTGCTTGTTAGTTTTGCCCGACAGAACTATTTCTATGCCAAGTTCATTAAAAAAGCCATGCCAGAAAGGATAGTATAGATAATAACCTAAAGCCCTTGGTATACCGATTTTCATATTATATAAACCTCCTATAAAATTAATTTTTTAAAAAGCATTGTAGATGTATTATATTACCTAACATATTTTAGTACATAGGTTAGAAGATAATTTTTTCTTTCGTTTTCTGGAAATTAAGTCCACAAAAGCCTCAAGACGTGTTACAATTCCTGCCCGACCTGTCTGTTCATCCATCATAAAGGAAATTATCGGAATATTCTCGTTTCTGCTGATATGAGGCAGTATACACTGGCTTACAATTTCAGGATTACAGTTAAACGGACCTAAATGTATAACGCCATCTATATTTGATTCAGCCGCATAAACAGCATCTCCTATAGATTCCAAACATTCGCCTCCTATTGCTCTTGTCATGTAATTTCCTGCTACCCTGTTGGCTCTGTCTCTGTGCGATTCAACTTTTTGCAACCATTTTGGCAGCAGTGCACCATTAGTCCAATCAGACAGCATTATCTGGCGTTCAACTTCGACACCAAGTTTACCAAGCTCTTTTTCTATATTCATATTAGTAAACGGATCAAGTTGAACAAAAAATTCGCCAGTCAGGTATACTTTTAATATATCTTTTGTTTTATCTGCAGGAATGACATCAAACTTTTTCAAAGTATGGGAAACTGCCTTTTTTACATCTTTAACAGTAGTTGCTGAGTCTATAGCTATTCGGCCTGCTTTATATACACGTTCTGCCCTGCCTTTTTCCAGTTCTCTCGGTCTTACCTGGAACAATTTTCGTTCAATTACATCTAGCGCGTCAAATTTCGTAAAGCCAAGCCTGATTCCGTAGAGTGTACTTGCAAGGTTTGTATTGCCGGTTGCCAGAGCGAATTTTTTAGAAACCTCAACAAGTTTACCTTTATACATATCAAATACGACCATCTCAAAATCATATCCCAGTTCTCTGAGCTTTGATTCTGCCATTGAGGCATAATTACCCAGCCGGCATGTACCTGGAGCCTGAAACATAAGAAGTACATTTGCTCCTGCTTCCAGAGCATGTATATAGTTTCCGAGATTCATTTTGTATGGAAGACAAACTGTTTCTGCGCTATACCTTGTTCCAAGCGAGAGCGTATCTTTATTATTTGACGGAGGCAAATAAACATTTGCCCCCATTGTTTTAAGCATAGCACTCACCGGGATAAATATATTTCCCATATGAGGAAAAGAAACTATACGTTTTTTTTCTTTTTTCAAAGTCATTTTAGCCGTTTCTTAATTCAAGATATTTATCATGCCCGCCATCAATGCATTTTTCCGGGCATATACGCCAACATGTTGCGCAATCTACACATTCATCAGGGTTAATCTGAATTATATCTTCATTTTTCTCTATTGCATTTACTGGACAGGCATCTATACAAATTTCACATTTTGAGCATAAATCCGTATTAATTTGACGAGGCATGAATATACTCCTTAAACATTAATCAAATCTTTTGACAATTCTTCTACAGCTGACAAATCTTTTCCGCAGGTACAGCCGCCGTGTTTTTCGCATCCGCCATGCACTCCGCCATAGGGGATTTTGCTGCTGCATAAAATTTTTCTGTCGTGATAATATTCACCAGGAAGCGGGAATATGGTCATGTAATAATCATTTTTCCAGTTTTCGTCCATTATTTCAGCCACTTCTGCAGAATATTCATCTATTTGTTTCATGATTTCAGGCTTTGTCAGATAATCTGCAGCTCCCCTGTGGGTTTCATACGGTTTGAACTTTTTATAATACCCTCTCAGTACCCATGGTCTGTCTACTATCATACATGGCCTGAGCATGTTACCGTCGTATGGAGCACCTTTTCTTATTGCTGTCATAAACGGACTTGCCAGAGCTTCCGTAAGGGTTGATGTCTTAATATTATGTGTTGCAAGGTGAACAAAAGTACATGGTTCAACGTCACCCTTTGCATTTACGTGAATATATTGTCTTCCGCCTGCAATACAGCCCATCATTTCCGGTCCGTCGCCCCAGAAATCAACCGTCATCATAGGCATAGTATTTCTTGCATTGTACAGTGCTTCCTTAATTTGTTCTCTTTGCATTGCGGTAGGCATTATTGAAGGATCAGGATTTTCACCTACAGGTACATAGTGGAAACCCCATGCCCAGAGAACACCTTTATCACAAAGCATTTTTAAAAATTCATCAGAAACAACTTCATCTGTTGATTCTCTTGTTGCTGTTAAGCTTGCTCCAAAGAAAATGCCTTCTTTTTTGAGGATGTCCATTTTTTCCATGACCATTTTAAATGTACCCTTGCCTCTAATTTTGTCAGTTGCTTCTTCCCAGCCGGAAAGACTGAACATGGGGGCAACATTACCAAGCTTTTTAATTCTTTGTATAACTTTATCTGTAAGTAAAGAACCGTTTGTAAATGTTATAAAGATACAATCGGGGTAAGACTCACACAAATCAAGAAAATCATGACGAGCGAAAGGTTCACCACCAACAACAGGAATAATATGAATTCCCATTTCATTTCTTGCTTCATCTATAAGTTTTTTCCAGGTTTCAAGCGGAAGATCGTCTTTAACATCATAATTATGAGCCCAACATCCTGCACAGTTAAAGTTACACTTCTGGGTTATACTGGAAAGCAAAACTGTAGGCGGATAAAACCCATTTTTTTCATAAAATTTAGCTCTTTTTCTTTGATTATCTCCATAGTAACCATGTACAAAGAAATTAACCAGAAATTTGTTTCTGCTGTTAGGATTAACTTCTTTAATAATTTTTTGCCACCAGGTAAGATGAGGATGTTCGGTTTCAAACAGCCATCTCATTCTTCTAGCATGCCTTACCGATCCTTCGGAACCAGCAATTTTTTCAAATATTTTTGTTAATGTAATAAGGTTATTTTTACTTGAAGTTCCAATTAAATTCAATACCTGACCCATCACAAATTCACTGCCGATTTGCTTTAACTGATCTATATATCCCTGTCCGCTCCTTGCCTTCCACATTAATTCCTGAGGTAAAACTCTCATCTTTCTCTCCTTGTCAAAACCGGGGTTGTCCCTTAAAATAAAAACTAATAAAATTGAATTTTTTCAATTTATTTACGAAAAAGTAATTTTTTCTTACATATTTCTGACATAAATAAAACCAAAAATACAGCAAAACTGCAAAAATCTTATGATATGTTAATGAATGTAAATTAAACACTTTATTTTAATAAAAAAATAATTAAACCAAAAGTGTTAATTTGATCTAACTTTAATCCAAAGTAATTGTTTAATGCAATAGTAAATGTGCTCCAAATGTTTATATCATTAATACTAACTGATAACGTAAAAATAATCAGATCAGGCTACTACATTTGGCTATTCATAATAAGAATTTTCAATTTTTCTCATTTACGAGTATATAATGATTTTGATGATCAAATTTGCTTATTTTACTCTTATAACGAGTTGGCTAAAACATTCAACGCTATGCCAAGCAAGTTGTTTCGTCTAATGCCTGCACTCCAGCCGTTGCAATCCTCACCGACACACCTGCCTTTCACCTTTTCAAAAATTGACCAGTATATAACTTAGAAAAAATAAATTTTCTAAGTTATGTACTGGTCTCAATGTGTATGTAAATACTCGTACATCTAGATTTTTTAATTTTATTTTCTGTACTTAATTAACCAACCAGATTAAGCCTTGAACCGGTAGCATTTGCATTTTTTGATTGTTTTTCTTTTTTCTGAGCAAGTGCTAATTTAGCTTTAGATATATTTTCATCAGCATCATATGCAACTTTCAAGTCCTGTTCGGAAGGATCATGTGGAGCCAATGCAGATCTTTTTACAATTTCTGCATTCTGTATAGTTTTATTGGGATCAGAATCCTTTTTAATCTGGACATTCACATGTCCGCCAACTGCATAATTTTTCCCATCAGGCCCTATAGCATATTTGTATGAAGGAGAACTTCCTAAACTACCTGCTGTCCTTTGATGCTGTTCCTCATGCTCTATTACGTTCTTATCAATCTTTTTGAGCTGGTCAATTTTTTCATTATTGGCTGCTGCCTGCTTATTATTGGGATTGGTAGCATTAGAAAACTCAAAAGTATCTCCATTTTGAGCTTTATTAAATACGTTATTTTGATTTGAAGCAGTTTTATTGTTGTCTGAGGTGAAAGTCTGATTTCCATTGTATAAACTGTTAATAGAAGAATAATTTTTGTTAATTTCCATACACCAATCCTCCAACTTATATTATTATAGCATAGTGACAGGGGTTTTTCACTAAACCAGCCAGATTTTGCAGGGATTTATTAACTTATATTACGATAAATTAGCTTAATTTATATTTTGGTTAATAATTTTTAACCTGACTGTAATTCTTTACTGTAAAATTAACATGATATTCAGGCATTGTTATTGCAAAAATACTTAAAATAAGATTACCCAAAAAGGCATACTATCTTGGTTACAACACTACAAAAAAATCCGCTGGACATTCTTCATTCTGTATTTGGCTATACGTCATTCAGAGGTCTACAGGCAGAGATAATTGAACATATTCTCAAGGGCAAAGATGCACTTGTATTAATGCCAACAGGTGGCGGCAAATCTCTTTGCTACCAGATACCTGCATTATGTCTTGACGGTTTGGCTGTAGTAGTTTCTCCGTTAATTGCATTAATGCAGGATCAGGTTGATGCGCTGAAGCAGCTTGGAATAAAAGCATCTGTACTGAATTCAACTTTAACTTCGCAGGAAGCGTTCAATGTTGAGCGAAAAATGCATAACGGAGAACTGGATATTGTTTATGTTTCTCCAGAGAGACTAAATTCCGAAGGCTTTCTTGATAGTTTAAAAAGCTGCAAAATTTGTTTATTCGCAATTGATGAAGCTCATTGCGTTTCCCAGTGGGGGCATGATTTCAGACCAGAGTACCTGCAATTTGCAGAACTTGAAAGAAAATTTCCTGATGTTCCCAGAATAGCCCTTACAGCAACTGCGGACGAACTTACACGGGATGATATTATCAGGCATTTAAAACTTGAAAAAGGAAGAGTCTTTATTTCCAGCTTTGACCGGCCAAATATCCGCTACAAAGTCATGCCAAAAGACAATGAAAAGAAACAGCTCCTTGCTTTTCTGGACAATGAACACAAAGGTGATTCCGGTATAATATACTGCATTTCAAGAAAAAAAGTCATGGAAATTTCAGAATGGTTATGCAAACAGGGCTATGACGTTTTGCCCTATCATGCCGGCATGACTAAGGAACAAAGGACGGAAAATCAGGAAAACTTTATAAAAAATGACGGAATGATAATGGCTGCCACAATAGCCTTTGGCATGGGGATAGACAAACCGGATGTAAGATTTGTCGTTCATATGGATTTGCCCAAAAGTATTGAATCATACTATCAGGAAACAGGCAGGGCGGGTCGTGACGGATTGCCATCCGATGCATGGATGGTATATGGAACAGAAGATATTGTTAAGCTCAGGCAGTTTATTATGAGTTCAGAAGCTTCTTCTGAACATAAAATGCTTGAACACAAAAAACTTGATGCATTAATAGGCTATGCAGAAACAATAAGGTGTCGCAGACAGGTTTTGCTGGAATATTTTGGAGAAAAACCTGACAACACTCCCTGTGAAAATTGCGATACTTGCCTTGAACCGGTAAAAAGCTTCGATGGGACAATTGCAGCTCAAAAAGCATTATCCTGTATCTACCGTACCGGACAGATGTTTGGCGTAACTCACCTTATCAATATACTTTCCGGTAAAGAAGATGAAAAGATAAAAAGGTTTAATCATGACAGACTGAGTACATTCGGGATTGGCAAAGAATATGACAAAGCACAATGGAAGTCTATATTCAGGCAAATTATAGCCGCCGGTCTTGTAACGGTCGATATGGAAGCTTTCGGGGCGCTCAAATTAACACCGGAAGCAAATAAAATTTTGCGCGGAACAGACAAAATATTTTTGCGGGAAGATGCAATAAATAAAAAATCACCAAAAATCAAAAAAGAAAAATCATCAAAACGTTCTGTTTTATCTAATCAGGAAGACGAAGCTTTATTCCAGAAACTGAGAGCATACAGGCTGACCCTCGCAAAAGAACAGGGTGTACCGCCGTATGTTATATTTCATGACAGCACATTGATAGAAATGGTTGTCAAAAAACCTTCCAGCATGTATGAGCTGAGTTTAATTTCGGGAGTTGGAGAAAACAAATTAGCTCGTTATGGTAACGCTTTCCTTGAATTGCTCCACTCGTAATTTACCGTTTGCAATGTTGATAAGATTTTTGGCAAGCTTTTTACAAATTTTGGGGCTATTAGAATAAATTTTACCTCCCACTCTGTTTGAATGCCCGCCGGAATTTAATTTTGGGTACAATATGTTCATTTCATTGCTAAGCTTTTTTGCATAATTATCATGTGATAATATGTTAAATTTATATGTTACGCTTTCTTTTGGACCCGGGAAAAATACTGCTACACCTTCAATTCTGGAAAGCCTATTATGTAATCCCTTTGGAATAAATGGATCATCTAAATTATTTTTTAGCAATCTTTGCCTGAAATCTGACAAAATTTTAACCGTTACAGCATTTTCTGCCCCGATATTTTTCCATTCCTTATCATTGGGATTAATAACAGCATATGCAAGCTTTCCGTTTTTAGTAAACTTAATTTTCTTACGAAATATTTTTTTCCTGAATTTTGTTTCATCAGGGGTCAAATGAGACAATATATCAAGATGTTCAAGAATTTCTTTTCTTTTTGAATCGGACAGTTGTTTTTCTATTTTATCCAGAACATCAGCAGTGTACTTATCAATTTTACCCGATTTAACTGTCTTATAAGTATTATTATCTTTTTCAACAGTTATACAGCCTGATTTAATAAGATCATCCGCCATCCCGCAGTATAAATTACTCAAAATATCCTGATTCAGTTTTATGCCTAACCATTCAAAAAATCTGAATACAAGTGCACAGCAGGACTGCGCTTCTTTATCAAGATAAAAGGGACTTTTGCTTTCTAAATTAATATCACCAATCAAATCAACATTTTTAGCTTCTTCATGATGATCAAATCCTGTAATTTCGTTCTTTTTATACTTTTTAAGTATCTTATTGGCATTTTCTGATAGCCTTAATTTTGAATTACAATCAACAACTATAGCCAGATCGCTTTTGCCTGATTCTTTTAACTTATTAGGATTATAAATAATCTGTTCATCAGCTTTATTAACCAATAAGCCTTTTAATGAACCTTCTGCAATTATCCTTACTTTTTTCCCTGCTGAGATAAGCCACTCTGCAATTACTTTTGCAGAATTTAATGTGTCTTCGTCAGGAGCTGAATGACAAAAAATAGTAATGCGATCAGCATTCAGCATTTTTTCCTTCATATTTTCCGCAACTTTTGAAGGAATTGGTTTTGCTTTAAAACTGACATCTCTATTATTATGAAAATTAAAAAGGGAACTATATACTTGCATTTAATTTCTCAACATTATCTGGATTAATAGTTTAAAAACAAAACACAAATATTTATTGCTAACATATGTTTTCGGGTAAAACGAGAATTTTGCTAAATCTTCCCAAAAATAAATACAATTAACTTGTAATTTCCATCTGGAATACAAAAACTCAGAACGGTTCCTGTGATTACTGCTAAAATTAAGCGAGCTAAGGTTTTAGTATAGAACCAATTTTTTCATTCATTCGGGATATTTTTCTGGATTTTTCAAGAGCAATTTGTGCCAATATACCTGTTTTTAATTCAACATTATCGTTATTTGTTATTTGTTCTAACAAAACATTGACTTTTTCAATTTCGCACATAATCCCTGTCCGTAGATTGTATAATTTTCTCTTTTTACTCATTTTTTAGCCTTGTTATTAAGCATTACATTATATAATTTATAATATACATTATGGTAATCTTAATGTCAAGCTTATATTATATAAGCTATGAATGATAATGAAATTTTGGAAACTTTTGGGCATAATGTTAAAATTGAAAGGGTAAAAAAATCTCTTTCACAACAGGAACTTGCGGAATTAGCAGGGTTCAGTGTACCTTATATAAGCAACATTGAAAATGGGAAATATAATATTTCTTTAACCAGAGCTAACAAAATATCAAAAATTTTTAATAAATCTATAGATGAAATGATTAAAAAACAAGAATAATTCTCAAACCTGTAATAAATTACAATAATTGTGTTAAATAGTTATTCTTTAAATTGGCCACTAACTACATTTTTAATGGATTTAGCACTTGTATAGACAGTTGCACCAATTCCAGTAGCTAACCCGCCTATACCTAGCAAGACACCACCTATAACTGCAGCAAGTCCACTTATTAACATACCTACCGAACTGACATTATCAGACTTAATTGCAGTTGAATAGGTATTTTTGTTATTATTACTATTTATTGACTCAAGTGTTTTTTGTAATTTTTGAGTAAAAGATAATACAGGTGAACCGTCAGAAACTTTATTAACATTTTTATCTGAATTAGAAACAGAACTTCTTAAAACAAAAATATCTTTAGTTAAATTATTATTAAGCTTTATTCTGTTAACCGCCCTGCGATCAATACCAGAACGTCTGTCAACAGCTACCTGCTGAGTTTGCACTCTCCTGTCAGGGATAGCTTGATACTGGGGATACATATTACATACATTAATCATAGAATTTAAACCTGACTATCTTTAACCATACATATAAAACCACATCAAAAAAATTTTGTTATATTTCTATCTGTACATTGTTACAAATATTAACTACAATATTAAGCTGGCATACGGATCTTTTTACTTAAAGTATCTAATTCCTTTAATCTTTTTTCCATTTTTCTGTTATTTTCCTGCATTTCCATATTCTGCTTTTTTAACTTGCCATTTTCTGCTTTCAATTCATTAATCTGCTTCTGCAATTTTTGGTTTTCTTTCTTCAATTCCTTTGCATTATTACTGTTACTATCTACAGACACAGTATCTTGTAACGACGTAAAATTGATATTCGGTTTTGAGCTATAAATACTATAATTGGGGAAATAGCCTGAATTAATCTGCATAAATTTCACCTTTTTAGTTTTATTTTAAACAATTGTATAAATATAAAAAATAAACATAAATAAAGTTGCTATTTTATTACTAAAATTTAACAATAAATTTACCTGTAATATATCAACAAACAATGTTAAAATACTGTTGTGACACAAACAAAATGGTATGGGATCGGAGGATCGGGTTATTAAAATTAGCGGCAAATTACTGGGGTTAAAGAAAAATCAGATTTCAAAACTTGAAAAATTATACAGAAGAAAAATTCCGGCAAATCAGATTATAAATATAGAACTTGCTGAAACAATTTCTGAAATCAGCAACGAAATAAATAAAGAAATAGCAATAATCGTAAATAGAAGAGGCCAGATAATAAACGTATCTATAGGAGATGCGGAAACAATCCAGCTTCCAAAGTTCAAAAATGTCAGAGAAGGAAGAGCAAGGCTATGTGGGTTAAGATGTATTCATACTCACCCTAACGGCATATCGAATCTTAGCAAAGCAGACCTGACAGCGCTGTTAAATATAAGATTTGATGCAATGGCTGCAATAGGCGTTAATCATGAAGGAACTTTCAGTAAAAAATTCGGCGAAAATCCTAAATTTGCAGATTCAATACAAATTGCACACCTTTCACCTGTAAAAGATAACGAAGGAAATCTCTGGAGAACACAGGATGCAATGACACTTAGAAAAGCTGGTGAATATGACTTTTTAAAACAGCTTGAAGAAATTGAACAGGAATTTTCAGCAAAGTCAGATTTAATAATATCATCTGACAAGGAAAGAGCAATTTTAGTCAGTTTACAGACTTCTGAACTAAGCAGTTTTGAAACTAACGAATCATTATTTGAACTTGAACAATTAACTGCAACTGCGGGTGCAGAAGTCATAGGCAAAATTATTCAGAGAAAAGTATCTCCTGATTCAGGAACATATATTGGAAGCGGCAAAGTTAAGGATATTGCCCTGCTTGTTCAGGAAAAAGGAGCAAATCTGGTTATAATTGACTCGGAATTGTCTCCAAGACAGCAAAAAAATCTCGAAAATATAATTGGTGTTAAAACAATAGACAGAACAGAACTTATACTTGATATTTTTGCTCAAAGGGCAAAAACAAAAGAAGGAAAACTTCAGGTTGAACTTGCACAACTAAAATATTTATTTCCAAGGCTTGTAGGTACAGGGCTTTCATTAAGCAGACAGGGTGGCGGTGGCACAGGCGGTGGCATTGCTACAAGAGGCCCGGGCGAAACAAAACTTGAAGTTGATAGAAGAAGGATAAGAGACAGGATTGTGCTTCTGGAAAAAGCCGTTGGTGAAATAAAAGTACAGCGAAACAACGAACGCAAACAAAGACAGGCAAATAAAATACCTGTTGCTGCAATTGTTGGTTATACTAACGTTGGTAAATCAACCCTTATAAATGCATTATCTGATTCTAATGTTTTTGTTGAAAACAAATTATTTGCTACTCTGGACCCTACAACAAGAAAAATAAAGCTGCCGGATTTATCTAATGTGCTTTTAACAGATACAGTAGGCTTTATCCAGAGACTGCCAACCTCTCTTGTTGCAGCTTTCAGAGCTACATTAGAAGAAGTAACCGAAGCTGACATCATTTTACACGTAATTGATCCGATTCACCCAAATTATCGGGATCATATAGATACGGTTTACGAAATTTTAACGGAACTGGAAGCAGTAAATAAACCGACTATAACTGTAGTTAACAAGATTGATCTTATAAAGGATGAATTATTGCTTGAATCTGTATACAGCAAGCTCCCTACGCCGGTAGGTATTTCTGCGCTGCAAAGAAAAGGATTTGGAAATTTGCTGAATACATTACAGCATATTATTGCAGATACAGATGTATACCATTTGCAAAATGAATTTCAGATTTTAAAATAAATCGGATGTGATATGCGAAGCTGGGAGTGCCTAATTTTGGAGATCATTCCGATGAATTTTCTTTTTAATAAGCTCGTTCTAAGGAGTTCCGAATTTTAAATTCGTTCAAGTATAATTTCCACTGCTTAAACGGTGATTAATAACTTGAGCGATTAAGTGTCATTTTTACAATATTGTAAATAAGTGTAAATTTTACATTAAAAAATAGCACTAAATTTCTGAATCCGGGTTTATAATAATTATATGAAATATGACCTCTAACTCTCTATTTTGGACTTAACCTCTATCCCCTTTAGAGGTTTTTTTTTACCTTGTTATAAAAAATGAATAGATATAATTATTTTGCTCTTTCAGTATATTAATGAACAAAAAATACCTAGAAGTAGTCTCAAAAGTCTATTTTTTAAACTTTGAGGCTTTTGACACTAGCCGATTGAAGCTGCCTTAAAACAAAAAAGAATTCTTTTCAGTTTTGAGACAGCTTCTACCTAAAATTCCCTCTGCGGAAACTTCTATATTTTGATCATTAAGGACAGTATCATTAATATTTAGTGATTTTAATACTATCTATAACAAGGATTGCCCACTTTTCAGCCTTACTAAGACCACATTTTGGATAATCTTCTACTACTTTCAGTTTGATTCCATTTATATGTTCTCTTTTTTTCTTGCTTAACTTGATATTATCTTTATAAAATTTTTCCAAAAACTTTAACGCAGTTGCAGTTTTTTTATATCCCACATTAATTTTGTCTAAAAAATCTTTTATTTCCTGGTCTTTTCCATTATCAATAGAAATAATGGTTTTTATATCTTTTTTCCCAATACCTTTTTTCCCAGGGGAAGTTATATACCTGTAAGGACAATCTTTTTCTTTTGTAATAAATTTATTCTTAAACTCTTTTCTCTGTTCAGCAGAAAGTTTTGTGTCTAACTCGAAAGCTGACGTAAAGTTAATATTGTTTTGTGATGAATTTACCGGTAACAACATTTTTTATCAATCCCCTTTTTTTTTGGGTACACAGCAACGTACATTAAGGAATCATCTGGTCAACTGTCAGTATCAGTATTCCTGTTGCACCTAGATGTTTTAGTTTGTCTATGCTTTCGTAAATATGTCTTTTCGCAACAACAACATGTATTGCTACATTGTCCGGTTCATCCAACAGGCCGATAACTGTAGGAGAAGAAAGTCCGGGAAGAAATTTTTTAATTTCCGGCAAGGCTGATCTTGGGACATTTGCCATGAGATATTTTTTCTCTTCGGCATCTATAGCTGATTTTATTGCTCTTACAAAAGCATTGATTTTGTCCTTTTCTGTTGTTAAAATACCAGGCCTTCCAACAATAACTGCCTGAGAATCAAGTATTTCACCAATAATTTTTAATTTATTGGATTTTAAAGTAGATCCTGTTGATGTAATATCAACAATAAATTCTGCAAGTCCGAGCTGTGGAGTAACTTCAGTTGCCCCGGAAACCTCTGTCACATGAACTTTCTTGCCAAGCTTTTCAAAATATTTTTTAGTTATGTTAGGAAAAGAAGTTGCTATCTTAGCGTTGTCAGGAATATCTTCTGCTGAATTATATGGAGATTCTTCTTTTGTAGCTACAACCATTTTACAGCCGCCAAAGTTAAGATTGTATATCATATCAACTTCTGCATGGGTTTCCTGTACTACATCGTAGCCTGTAATACCTAAATCAGTAACACCGTCACTTACAAAACTTGGTATATCCTGTGTTCTGACAAAAATTATATTATAATTGCCATCCTGAGTACTGGCATACAATTTTCTTTTTTCCTGTTTGGATATGGTTAATCCTGCCCTTTGGAGAAGATCAAAAACATCCTCGGACAGTCTGCCTTTATTTGGAATTGCTATCTTAAGACCTGACATCATTATTACCTTTCTATTATGCTTGATATGCTTTAAAGTTTATCATGAAAAACACATTCTCTGCTGATAATATAAATATTCTATGATTAATTACTAAATAAGCGGCTAAAATAAATTCAACTTAACGTTTCTTAATGTATTAAATAATTAGTGTTGACAGAACACTAATTTTGATTTTAAATATTATCATTAAATGAAGTGTATTGATAACACTTTAATTAATTAACCATACCCTAACCCCAAATAGAAACCTCTAATTTCTCAGTTATCCCCCGAACGTTCCATCAGAGGTAGTGTTAATTCCTATTAACCTTTGGAAAATGGAAGAAGAGAACATAAGAAAGCAGAGCATATGTAAGTCACGTAAGTGGCTTTTTTTTTGCCTGAATTTTACATGTTAGCCTACTGAGGGATAAAGTATTTGTAAAAAACTATAAAATACTGTAATATTATCAAAAATTATAAAAAATATTTAATAAAGGAGCTGCTATGTTAGAACTTTATCAATTCGAACAATGCCCTTATTGCAAAAAAGTAAGAGAAAAATTAACCGACTTAAATCTGGATTTTATTTCCAGAAATATGAAAAAAGGAACTGAAAAAAGGAAAATTTTAACAACATTAGGTGGGAAAGATCAGGTTCCTTTGCTTATGGATATGGATAATCAGGTTATTATGTACGAATCAGACAGAATAGTTGAATATTTAGAAGCAAATTATGGAACATCTGGTAAACAAACTCAATAACTTTACACAAAATATTAAGATCGAGTTTGGCATAAGCCTTATATAGGAATATTACCCAATTGTCATAACGAACGCGACATGAGCATCTCCAAAATAAAAAAGATGCAGAATATCTCTGCATCTTATCCTTCTCAAAGCACATTGCATTTCTGGTTTTACTGCATAAGTTTTGTTGCTTCATCAAGTAACTGTTTGTTTGTTTGAATCAGTTTATTTACAACATCCAGCTGGAGTTTTGCCTGTTGCAGATAGTTAACTGTTAATTTAAATCCGACATTTGAGGATTCTAATAAGCCGCTTCTTATTTCTGCTGTTCCTACTACCGGCTTGCCTGATTTATCATTTTCTATATAACAACCGTCAGATGTCTGTGTCATAACGCTGGGATTGGTAAAACTTGTAACAGCGACTTTATACAGAGGAACCAGGGTTTTACCTTTATCAGCTTTTCCATATAATATTCCGTTGGATTTAAACTCAAATTCGTCATATTTACCAAGATATTTACCGTTTGACGGGTCTACCCACAGTTTTATATCAGTTGTAGCCATCATCGCAGGACCGCCTTCTGCTGTGGTTGCAGAATTTGGATCAGACTTCTGCGCAGCAGGAGTGGACATTATTTCGCCATTATCATTCAGAATATATCCCTGAACTGAATATCCGCTTTTAGTTTTATAATTTCCCTCTCCATCAAACGTAAAATCACCGAGTCTTGAATAAACAATTTTTCCGTCCGGTCTTTTAAGTGTAAAGAAGCCTTTTCCTTCAAGGAACAGGTTTTCTGGAGCAAGTCCCGGCATTGATTTTCCCTGTGACATACTTACATCCAGATCATCCAGATCAACTCCGTCAAGACATGTTTTAAAATTGCCCTTAACTTCTTTATATCCCGGAGTATACAGATTTGTTGAATTCTGTATTAGTAAGGTTATATAATCAATTGTAGTCTTTTGACTGTTAATCGCTGTTATAAATGAATCATTCATAGGAATTATCCTCCTGTTGATAATTTCTGCTGTTTTTTGAGCTGTGCTCCCTGTAGGTTATTTCTTTATATGGCAATCCCTCACTGTCCATTTTATTTCTTAAATGAGGAATATTATTTTTCATAAGGTTTTCCATGGCTTTATCACTGGAAATAAATTCAGCAGTCAGTTTTCCCTCTGTATCAATTTTTAAAATCACAGAAGCATTTCCGTCAAAGTCAAGCCTCACAGGTTTTTGTGTTTTATATGCGTAATCTATCATATTTGCAAGACTTTTAGACACATTTAAACTTTTATAAGAAACTTCATTGGCTGTTGTTTTAGTTTCAATATTATTATTAAGAGTGTAATTTACCGTCATTGTTTGTGGATTAATCATATTTAACTGCATATTAGGATTTTCTGCACAGGATTTTATGAAATCAATATCGTTTTTTTCTATTTTATCAAGTTTTAAACTCGGCAGTTTTTCTTCATGTTTGCTAAAAATTCTTTGAGACTGCATTAAAAGTTTTATATCATTAATATCTTTTACTCTAAAAGGAATATTATTTTTAAGAGCAAATTGCTGAATGCTCCTCATTAAAGCTGGACTTATTTTCGTGGTAGGATCAGCAGACTTTGATGCCGCATCATCTTTCGACTGATCTCCATTACACAATTCATCTATGCCTAAATTTAATAAATCAACAGATACCTGTTTAGCAGACATTTCCTGTTTGAATGTTTTAGATTCAGCAGTAGCAGGCTGGTTTTTGACATTATCTTTTACGTTAACATCTTTGTTAGCGTTCGTGTCATTATTTTGATTCTCAGTTTTTTGAATTTGTTCAATATTCATCAAGATTTAGTCCTTTTAGCTCCGTTTCTTCCAGCTCTTCCTGTATTGCATTTTGCGTTTTAGCAAAGTGTTTCAGACTTGCAACTTCATCCAGTCTCTTCATTTCTGCTTTATTTTGCTCATCCTGATATTGAAGTTTTGCTTTCTCCTTGTGTTTTTCTAGAACTTTAACAGCCTGCTCAAGTTCAACCAGTTTTGCTTTTTCTTCCTTTAATTTCTCTATTGCTTCCTGTTTTTCTACTTCAAGTTTATCTATAATATCGTACAGATGTTTGATATAGTTGTCATAAGTCTCCATCATTGTGTGATGAGCAGTATACATTGTTTTTCTCAGGACTGAAATTGTATTTTGATTCTTGTTTATCTCATTCTGGATTCTTTGAACTTCCCTTTCAGCTCTTTTTACAACTTCAATTTGCTCATCTTTTTTCTGGATTCTAAAATGTAATATCTTCTCCAATCTGTATACAAAAGGCATTTTACAAAATTCCTTATTTCCCTCATGCTATTTTGATCAAATTTCAGAGAAATTATAACCTCTAGAAATATGATTCATAAACTTTTATAGAGAAAGAAATAAATTAAGTAAGTAATAAAAAATACTTACGCATTTTTTATTACTTGTGAAATCTTGATAGACAAGAAGCAGCCTACAAAAATTCTTAGCCGTACAAGAACGAGTAGAGCCTCTAATGCCGGCTCAACGCCGCCATTTCGGCTCGTCACTCCCGCTTCGCACCACCTTTGCGTCGCCGAAGAATTTTTTCCGCTGTCCTTAAATACCTTTAAAAATTATTTTAATGATAATTTTTTCAATATCTACTTTTATAAAAAATTACTGAATAACTCAGAAAACTTCTAAAATTATTTTTATTTTCCTCTAATTAACAATTCTGCAAGAGTCTCTGAAATTGGATAACCGGATTTTTTTTCAAAGTAAACAAACATAGGAGATGGATTTGCCTCAATAAATACGTATTCTCCTGTATAACTCCTTCTTATATCAATTCCTGAAAATTTTAGTTTTAGTAGTTTCATTATTTTCAAACAGTCACTTTTTATATTTTCGGGCAAATCAACAGGTACAATCTTTGCGTAAGGATCGTTACGATAATCTATAGTTTCTGCCTGTATTTCTGCGGCAAAAATTTTATCTTCTATCACATAAGCTCTTATATCAACTCCGTCAATAAATTCCTGAAACTGTACAGGACAGGTTTTTAAAGAGTTAAGCCTGTCTTCGGTAAAATCTGACTCCTTTAACTTCTCTGTATGTGCTCCACCTTTAACTGGCTTGTAAATTAGCTGCCCGTTGTTTTGATTAAAAAATGACATTATTTCATCTCTGTCATTGGTTATCAAAGCTTTTGGCACTCTTATGCCATTTTGTGCCATAAGATAAAGCTGGTAAGTCTTTTTTTTGTGCATTTCAATAGCATCAATAGAGTTTACCCACAGGCAATCCAGTGCTAAAAACAAGCTGTTTAATGCAGAGGTTGTTTCACTCTCAATCATAAATGCAGTATTTCGTGATTCACAGGTATTATCATCAGGCTTTATACTTATTCCATAATGCCAGCGCCAATAAATACTTTTAATATCATTAAAGTTAATTTTTTGATTATTTATCTTTAAATTGCCTTTAACAATATTATCAGAAGCTATCCATGTTATAGGAAGATTTTCCGGCAGAGTTCTTGTATCAAAATAATAAACGGCTTCACCTTTTGATTTTAAAAATTCATACACATATCGTGAATGATATTCTTCTGCGGACCCAATAATTAAAATTGTCATTTTTTATCTCCAAAGTCAGACAGAATTAATATTTAAATATCTACATTTGCCATCATACTTTTAATAATTAGCAATACAAGTAAAAGATTATGTAGTATTAGAACTTAAAGATCTAGTGATGTTGTAAAAGGTTTTACATTTATCTGTCCAGCCTCTTCACTTACACGTATCCCGGTTTCTACATTAGTATAGTCACTATATGTGACATGACTCTGTCCTAAACAATCGCATTTTTGTACACTGAGTGATCCTATATCATTTTCGCCTTTTTTTACAATGACTGCATCTATATCTGGTGTTTTATACATTTGCCTGATGTTAAGTTTAAGTGTTTTTTGAAATTCAGACTTAATTCTTTCAAAAAGATTTGCAAGCTGACAACCATAATCCTGCTTAAATTCAGGGTTTTGTATCGCTTCATTGACAAGTTTTACTACAAGCTTAATCTCATTTTGCCCTTTAAAATTTACAGATTTAAAATTGTTTGTCTCTAAATTTCTGTTCGTTTTAGGATAAATTATACTGTTTGATATCATCAATATTATTTCTCTTTTATCTATGTTCTTTATTTATAAAAGTTTGTAAAAACAAAAATTGCTATAATATTTTAACATTAACATAACTATGAAATATAACTTAATAAAAATTTTGAATTAAATATCTACATTTGCCATCATACTTTTTAAAGTATCGATTGTATGCTGCATATTAACGCTGTCTTTTATAGATTGCCTTAAAAACTTGTTTATTTCGGGCATTAATTCTATCGCAAGATCCAGTCTTGGATTGGAACCGGGCTGATACATCCCGACTTCAATAAGATCTTTGTTTTCTCTGTACAAGGCGAGAATGGTTCTCATTTTGGCGGCAGCTATCTGGTGCTCTTTGTCAGTAACTTCAGGGAAAAGCCTGCTTATACTGCCAAGAACATCTATAGCTGGATAATGATTCATTTCAGCAACCTTTCTTGACAGGAAAACGTGTCCGTCTACTATCCCTCTAACTGTATCAACTACCGGATCATTAAGATCCTCACCTTCCATAAGAACTGTATACAATGCTGTAATAGATCCTTTAGGGCTTGTACCAGTTCTTTCAAGTACTCTTTGAAGCCATGAAAAAATTGAAGGAGGATACCCCTTCATTGTAGGGGGTTCCCCAATAGACAGACCTACTTCTCTGCCGGCCATAGCGCATCTGGTAACAGTATCTGTCATTAAAAATACTTTTTTCCCTTTATCTCTGAAATATTCACAAATTGCGGTTGCTGTCAGTAGTGCTTTCTGCCTGATTAAAGGCGGCTGGTCACCTGTAGAACAAACTAAAACTGATTTTGCCATACCTGTTGGGCCAAGACTGTTTTCAATAAATTCTTTAACTTCTCTTCCACGTTCTCCAATCAGTGCCATAACATTTACGTCTGCATCACTGTTTCTGGCTATCATGCCAAGCATAGTACTTTTTCCTACGCCGCTGCCGGCAAAAAGCCCCATACGCTGGCCAGCACCAAATGTCAGCAGCGCGTCAATTGCTCTGACACCTGTTGAAAATTTGGTTTTAATTATTGGACGAGTAAAAGCATCAGGAGGGCTGCCTTCTACAGAGATAAATTTTGCCTCGAAAGTATCGAGTGGCTTGCCATCAAGTGGTTCACCCAGAGGATTTATCAGTCTGCCAAGTAAAAAATCGCCTACTGGTATTGAAATAGATGTCCCTGTTGTAGTCACCCAGCTGCCCTGCCCGATACCAGCTCCGTCATACAGCAACAGCATTTGAGCAGCATTACCTTTAAAAGCAACAACTTCAGCAGGTTTTTGTTCACCGTTTTTTGTTTCAATAAAACATAAATCCCCGATTTTAAGTCCGGGTAATTTAGCTTCTACAGTTAACCCGAGCAGCTTTGAAACGGTACCTTTATACTTATAAAGTTCTGTATTTTCCAGAATTTCAAGTGTTCTTTTTTTCATAAATTCAATTGATTGTTCTTTATTTTGATCAAGCATAATCTGCCTCTAAATTATTTATTCTGAATATGAATAATCATCTGAATATTCGTTATCACCAATAGTATCAATTGCTTCAACCTTTATATCAGTAATCAGTTCGCTATAAGAAATAACAACAACTGTCGGTATATGTCTTTCCAGCAGTTGATACAACGGCAACCTGATTCTTGGTGAACAAAGTATTACAGGTTGCATTCCAACAGCCTGATTAGCACGCATTAAGGTAGAAGCTGACGATTCAATAAGTTCCTGTACCTGAAGGGGATTGAGCAAGAACATTGTACCAAGTTCTGTTCTCTGGCATGAATCATCAAGTGTTTTTTCCCACGTAGAAGAAAGTGTAACAGCATATAATACCTTGTCTTCCGTTGAATTACCAATACAAATCTGTCTGCCTAAAGAAGCACGCAATCGCTCTGAAAGAATATCAGGCTCTTTAGAGAATCTTGCGTAGTCACACAATCTTTCAAATATAAATATAATGTCTTTTATAGATACTTTTTCTCTGATGAGATTTACAAATATTTTACGTAAGTCACTTGTTGATATGATTGCAGGCACAAGGTCATTAACAAGTGTCGGATCCTGACTTTTTACAAGTTCCATAAGTTTTAAAACATCAGTTTTAGTCAGAATTTCATCAACATATTTTCTTACGCATTCCTGCAAATGAGCAACAACAACATCTGTTGGATCTATTGCCGTAACAGAAGAATTTCTGTCGATTTGATCAGGTCTGATCCAATATGCCTGTGACTGATACGTAGGATCAACTCCGACAATTACATCTTCCGGTACAGGTAAATCAGTAGCATCCCACTGATCTGCTATAATCATTAATCTGTCAGGATATACAACACCTTTTGCAACAGGATTATTACGTATTGAAATCAGATATTCAAACTGTTCAAGCGCAGTACTGTCCATAATTCTGATATTTGGAATAATGTATCCAAGTTCATCTGTCATTCTTTGACGTAAAGCAGCAATTTTTGCAAGTAATTGTCCTTCCTGCTCTGGATCTGCAATTACAAGCAATCCTGTTCCAACCTGCAATCCAAGAATATCAACGCCTAATCTTTCATACATTCTATTAGGGTTAACAAGATCCTGCATGTTTTGTTTTACACTTTCAAGCTGCCCCAGCTGTTGCTGTACATCGCTGGATACAAATACAGTAAAAGCTGTAATTGCTAAAAATATGGTAAATGCGAGGAAGTAATACCATGGTAACCCTGTAAATGCACTTACAATAGATACAAAGAAAAGAAATACAGCTGCAAATATAAGGCTGTAAGGCTTACTCATAATTTGCATAGCCAGGTCTTTTGCCAAACTCGGATTTGACGATGTTGATCTTGTCATTACTATACCACTTGATATAGCCATTAACAGTGATGGCAACTGAGCTGAAAGTCCTTCACCTATTGTTAATTTTGTATATGTATTAACAGCATCTTCAAATGATAGGCCGGACTGCAGCATACCAATGGCCAAACCACCAAGTATATTTATTATAACAATAATGATACCTGCAATTGTGTCCCCTTTTACAAATTTCATAGCACCGTCCATAGAACCAAAAAGGCTTGACTCTCTTTGCAGGTCTTCACGTTTTTTAACAGCTTCTTCCGGTGAGATCAATCCTGCATTAAAGTCAGCATCAATTGTCATCTGTTTTCCGGGCATAGCGTCGAGTGCAAATCTTGCTGCAACTTCAGCAATACGTTCTGCACCCTTTGTAATAACTATAAACTGGACAACTGTGATAATTAAGAAGATTACACAGCCTACAACAAGATTTCCCCCTGTTACAAACTGGCCAAACGCCATAATAACAGCACCACCTTCTCCCTTTGCAAGGATAAGTCTTGTCGCAGAGATACTCAAACATAATCGAAACAACGTACCAATAAGAATAATTGATGGAAATGCCGCAAGTTCAAGTGGACGTTGGACATATAATGCTATCATAAGTAAAATAATACCTATTGTAACATTCAAGCTTATACAAAAATCTATAATAAACGGTGGAAGCTCTGCAATAAGTATACAAATAAGCCCTAAGACAAAAAAGCCAAAAAATATTTCACTCATTGGTGGAAATTGAGCTTGTGGCTTGGCCAAAATTAGTATCCTCCCTGTTGGAATGATTTATCGTTATACATATTGCGTCTTTTATCCTGCTTAATTATAGTCCAGCTTCCAGTGCTTTACTTAATATTTTTAATTGCGTAGAAAATCTTGCATCAATCATTCCGTTATTAGTTTCAACAATGCAACTACCCCATTCTACACTTTCATCATCCATTACTGTTATTTTAGCGTTTGCTTTACCATATGGGAATATTTCCGGTAAATTTTCTTTTACCAGATCTGTATCAGACGGATTAGTCTTAATTATAATGTTTGTTTCGTCTTTCCCTATTTCTTTAAGGACATCTGAAACAATACTTAATACAATTGATTCATTACATGAAATTTCAGTTTTAATAATTTTTTCAGCTACTTTAATGGCAATATATGCAATGTCCTCTGATGAAGCATTCATTACCTGTTCTTTTGCTTCAAGAAAATCTGCAATAGCAAAACCTAACTTTTTTAACTCTTCTTTAGCCTGAACCAGTCCATATTCAAAACCTTCTCTTGATGCTCTTTCCTTTATAGCATTTGCTTCTTCATGCGCTCTTGAAATCAGATTTCTGTCATCAATTCGCCTGTACCCTCGTCTTCTGTCACCACGCCTTCTTTCTTCTCTTTCTTTAATAACAAGTGCTTCAGACTTTTCCAAGGATTGATTCTGTACCTGAAATTGGGACTCATTAACATTTGCCGGAGTCATCTCCGGCATAATTTCATTTATATCTGTTTTTTTAATTGATCTTCTTTTAATAATCATATTTAGTCACTACATTTATGCGCTTAGTTTTGAAACAATATATTCATATACAATATTTTCTACATAAGGAGATAACTTTTTACTTTGATTTTTCTGGCTCAAACTATTCTGTACATACTGTTTTAAAAACGGTCTTTCAAATCTTAATTGCTTTAATATTAAATATTCATCATATAAATTTTTTAATTTTGATATTCTGCCTTTTAATATTTTTTTCAGTTGCGTATTACTGGATAAAAGACTTTGTTTAAAACCTGATAAGAAGCTGTTTGCAAGCTGCGAATCAATTCTTTTTTCTAAATCAGGCGTATTAATAAAATAAACAATCTCTCTTGCTGTTTCTGCATCAAGTTCTGACAAAATTTTCTTAATTTTATTTTCTGGCATTTTTTTTAGAACCAAAGCCAGAGATGCGCATTTTAGAATTTTATTTTCCTGTTCCTTTGTCATCTCCGGCTCATTTTGTGTGGCCATTTCATCAATATTGGAAAATGCCAGAATTTCCGGCAGCTTTTCTTCTTTTATTTTTCCGTTACGTGCAAGTTCAACTAATGATTTGCTATATGAATCCTTAACAACATCTTCTATCATTTTAAGAGCTTTATTACGCTCAATTTTTTCTGTTTGAACTTTTTTTGCTGTTTCAAAAACTGCAAATGCAACCTGTTGCAACACAGGATCCCAGTTATCTTCAGGAATTTTTGCCCTTATCAGATCAATATTTTTATGAAAAGTCCATTCCCCAATTAACTGAACAATTACATTTGCTTCATCACAATTAAAAGAACCTAAATTGTCATTATTTATCGCATTACCAGCCAGAATACAAAAGTTACGCAGTTTTTCAACTACGTAATTTCTTTGGTAGTCGTTTAAATCATCAGGAACTAATTCCTTTGCCTGTCTAGCAAGATTATTTGAAAATTCTTCCGGTTTAAAATTTGGTATAGCCATATTAATCTCTACTTATTAATTACTTTCTATCCAGTTTTTTAACTGGGCTGGAATTTCTTCTTCATCATCCTCTATATTTTTCTTTAAGTCATCAATGGTTTGATTTAATGTCGGGATAGCAGGATGTGCTTTTTCTGTAGTCAAAGAATTTTGCAGTTCTCTCTGAAGTATTACAGCTTTTTCCTGCGTTTCTCTTATTTGGTTTTGCTGATGATGAGAAGTTTCCATCAGGTTTTCAATATCTCTTTGCTGCTTGTTAGTTGCTTCTTTTGTCTTGTTAACTATAAAAATAATTGCTGCAATTAGTATGATTCCAAATATAACAAATATTGTCCACCATGGATTGCCGCTCTCTTCCGGTTTAGGTAGCTGTTCAGGTCTTTCACCGGCAAGATAAGGATTTGTCATGTCTGCAAATGCAATCTGGACATTTTCAGCTTGTGCCTTGGGACTTGCGGCACTTGCAATTAATTGTTTCATCTGGTTCAGGTCTGTGCCTGAGGGCATTGCACCACGATCAAGTGTAAGTGCAATTGAAATTTCTTCCATCATACCAGGTCTTTTTTCTTCAGCAACCTGAGTTTTTCCAACACCGTACTGATATTCTTCAGCATTTCTGGTATAATTCCTATTTTGTGATGAATCAGGTCCCTGTGGAAGTCCACCCGGAATATATGAACTGACTGCTGATGTTAATTTATTTCTGTCTCTTGATTTATCTCCAAGAGATTCGGAGAAATTCTGCTTTGTCATAACAGCACTTGTTCGTGGATTGTACATAATCTTACTAATATCTTCAGGAGATTCTCGCAGGTATGTACTGACTGTTACGACATAATTGCCCTTTCCAAGCAGCCTGTCAAGCTGAACCATTACTTTTTTCTTCATATAACGGTCATTTTCTTCAAGAGCATTCATCATATCATCTTCAGCTTTCATTATGCTGTTATAAACATTACCATTTGTATCAGTTATAGAAACGTTGGAAGCATCAAGTCCCGGAACACTACCGAGCAGTAGATTTGTAATAGCTCTTACTTTTTCCTTATCTAACTTGTCAACACATTTATCATCTGCCAAATCAGAACATGAAGGCATGGTAACCTGAACTGTTGCAGTTGTTGGCTTTTTCATACTGGTAAAAATTGTATTTTCAGGGATAGAAACAAATACTGAAGCATCTTCGATAGGAGGAATTTTTCTGATTAATCTTGATAATTCACCATTTACAGCTCTTGCAAGCCTGATTCTCTTATCTTCTTTTGATGATGTAAAATCACCTTTATCAAAAACTTCAAGACCAATATTTTTATCCATGATGCCGCTTCTTACAATAATAAGAAGTGCTCTATCACGATCATTCATTGTAATTTTATTATCTTTTTTTAAAACCAGTGTTGATTTAGAACCTTCAACATCCCTGTCAGCATCTATACCTTCTCTGGCAAGAAGTGACTGAATTTCAAGAGCTTTGCCAATATTATCTGTCGTTAATAATTTAACATCCTGTTTTATTATCTCATCGCCTTCATTCTGTTTTTTTGTGCCAGAAAAAGAAAAGAATACTACTATGGCTAATAGTAGTATAATGCAGCCTATTATTGAAAAAAATAGTGGTTTATTTTGTGTAATCTGGCCAAAGTTCATTTACTTATTCACTTCTTTCATTATGAAAAAATTATCTCTGATATCAATTAGCTTTTTACTTGTTATTTTAGTTAATGTTTAAATTATAAACTACTCTGTGCAAGTTTGTACAATGAAAAAGAAATTGATCCTGATATAAATATATTTAAAGATATTTTATACCTGAATTGACATAACTTTCTCATACGACTGGACTACTTTTGTAGTTATTGAAGTAGCCAGATTTAATCCGATTTCTGCTTTTGATATTGCAATCATTACATCATGAACATCAGCATTATTACCTGTTATAGCATCCTGTAAAACCTGATCAGGTGCTTTAACCGTTGTATCCAAATTTTTAACCAGACTTTTCATGACATCATTAAACGAAGGTGTACCGTCTGGATCAGTAATTCTGTCCATTCGCATAGGTTCATCGAGTGTATTTAATTTTGTTTCTGATATATCTGCTCTCAGCTGAACTTTAGGTGTAAATCCGTCCATACGGCCCTCCTGTTATTAACCTAAATAATTTGTCAGTATTCTTTTCACATAATTCTGAGTTTCTGAAAACGGAGGTACGCCATCATACTTGTCAACGTTGCCCCCGCCAGCATTATAAGCGGCAATAGCAAGTACAATATTCCCCCTGTATCTGTCAATTAAACCTCTAATATGTTTAACGCCACCTTCAATATTTTGAGCAGCATCAAACGGATTTTTAACGCCTAATCTTTTTGCTGTAGCTGGCATTAACTGCATCAAACCCTGCGCGCCTGCAGAAGAAATAGCATTGGGGTTAAAGTTGGATTCCTGCTTGATTATTGCCATAACCAATCTTTCATCAACACCATATTTACTTGACATCTTTTTTACCACATCCTGAATATAACCCTTAGATACTTTTAAATCAGGAAGTACATTGAATTTTATATTGGAAGAGGGTTTTACATTCATGTAATCAGAAAACTGCGTCGGTACATTAATTGTTGGCAGCTTGCCTACAGTCTGGGCAAAACTGGTAGTTGAATCAGTGTTAGTAGCACTTGGAGTTGAGAGGCTTGATGTTGGTGAATTATATTTTGTTATCATCTTCTCTAGCTGAGTTGCTCTTTCCATAGCAGATTCAGCACTACTACCACTAATTAAACTTTGTATTGAATCACTGAACATGACTTATGTACCCTTCTTCCTATGCTTTGTATTTATTTATTATTTACCTATTTCAGTTGCTCTTTGAGCCATGGTTTTTGTAACACTTACCATAGCAAGATTTGCTTCATACGCCCTTGATGTCATAGTAGCGTCTGCAACATCTATCATTGGATTAACATTCGATCTTCTAATATAACCGTTCTGATCTGCATCAGGATGTCCTGGAGAATAAACCAGATCACCCGGTGTCGGGTCTTCAACTATTCCGGTAAAGTTAACCCCGCCTGTTTTGTGCGGCAGTGTACCGGACGCAAAAACATTATCTTTCATATTTGTTAACACACCCTGAAAGGAAATATCTTCTGTGGCCATTAAGATAGGAATTTTTCTGCGATAGTTCGGTGTATCAATGTTTGCAATGTTTTTTGCATGAACTTCCAGTCTTTTACCATGTGTTACCAGTCCTGATTCTCCAATGTTTATTGCATCTAATAAACCCATAATAATCTTACCTTCCTACTTGCGATATTGACTTTATCTCCTGAATTGTAGAAGTTATTCTTCTGGTTGCCAGAGTGTAAAACAATGCATTTTTTTGCATTAAAATCAGTTCCTTTGCAGGATTGACGACTCCGCCTTCTTCTTTAATCATAGCTGATGGTCCCAGTTTTTTTGAAAGTTTTGTTTCCAGAGGAGAATTAACTCTGCCCATGTACTGTTCAAAATTAATATCCTGCCTTATATATCCCGGGGTATGTATATTAGCAAGATTTGCACCAATTGCTTCCTGCCTTTTGGCAATAACGTCAAGAATTAAATTTGTCTTGTCAATTGAATCATTTGAATCATATCTCATAATGTTTGTCCCATTTTATTGTTACTACTGACGCAAGTTAATTGATTGCCTGTAAATATCATCGACAACCTTAATCAGTCTTGTACTTGCTATTAAACTACCGTTTAACCTTAAAAGATCATTGACTGTCGTAAACATATTTACGTTTGATCTTTCCAAAAAGCCCTGTTTTATACTGTTATGCTCTGTTAATAGTATCGGTTTACCTGATTTTGCAGTCGGAACTAATTTATTTCCGTCAATCGACTGTAATTCTTCGGGATCATTAAATACTACCAGCGGAATTTTTCCAGCTTTAACGGGATTATCTTCTTTATTTGTTATAACGTTTACTGTACCGTCAGGAGAAATTTTCAGTTTTTCATAATCTGCAGGAATTTTAATTCCTTCTCCAACTACAAAGCCATCACTTGTTACAAGATAGCCGTCTTTGTTAACTTTAAAAGACCCGTCTCTTGTATATGCAACTGTTCCGTCTTTTCTTGTAACAGGAATAAAACCTGTTCCCTGAATACCTACATCCAACGGATTACTAGTAGAAAGTAAAGAACCCTGTGAATAATTTGTTCTTAATGAACCTTCCAGCATTCCAAATTCTTTTAAATAGCATTCAAATCTCTGTGCTTTATAGCCGGGAGTATTGTAATTTGACACGTTAGTTGTAACGTATCCCAATACATCGAACATTGTATTAACATTATTTACTGATCTTGAAACCAAACCCTGTAATGTATTCATTTTATTATTCCTCTAGCTATGTTGAGCGGCCTAATTCCTGGATTACTCTTGTTAATTCATCATTTTGGATCATATACAACTGCCTGTTAGCTTCAAAATTTCTTCGGACAGGGATCATACTCATAAATTCCGAATGCAGGCTAACGTTTGAATCTTCAGTATATCCCTGTCTAACATCTATATCTGATAAATATTGTCCTTTATTAGACACAACCGAAAGCTGGTCTATATATACAAATTTATTGGTTTTTGTGTTCAAAACCGAGATTTTACCTTCTTTATCAACTTGTACATCTTCAAGTTTTGCAGGTAATAATTTAAATTTTATTGGCTGACCGTTTATTGAAAGTACTGGATTATTTTCCAGAGTCAATAAATTTCCATCTTTATCAAGCTTGAATCTTCCATCTCTCGTTAATTCAACCCCACTTGATGCTTTATATTGAAAATAACCTTCCTTTGCAATAGCAAAATCCAGAGGATTTTCAGTTCTTTTTATTCTGCCTACTTTGGTATCCGCAACTTCTGACAATGCATGTATTCCAATAAGTTCTGCAAAAGAAGCTACAACAGGAACTTTTCTCTGGTAACCGACTTTGTTAAATCCGTTTATATTGTCGTTGATATTCCCCATAATACCAGTCTGAAGGTGCATACCTCTTAGTGAATTGGTTATGCCGTCTTCTGAAATATATATTCCACCGTAAATTCTCATTTTATAACTTCTCCTGACTCTTACTTTTCAATGGATACCACATTGTTTTAACAATTTTTGAATTTCTAGCCATAGTATTGTGGTGTTGCGGAGCGGGTGATAATAGAAACTTAAATGACGAGTTTTCGTTTTTATTAAATACTGGTAAAAATTTATTAATTTTCTTACTTATTCGGTCGGCACTTTAATATGATTAATTTAACATTTCTTAACAAAATCATCCAAAAGTAGTAGAAAAAATTTTTAATTTTCTACTTGTTGAATATTTTTACTGGATAAATTTCCCGGCGGGCAAAAGTACTTATTTTATTCCTGTACCATATTTTTCCGCTTTTTCTTCAGGGTAATGCTTTCGTCTAACTCAAAAATCACTTTTGTTACAATATACGCTGCCATTAATATTTTGGGTGAGATACTTGAAGAACCCGACTGAACTGATACTTCTCTCCTTTCTGATTTATTCAGTTCTTTCAACTTATAGCTGTTAATTTCTGTTTTTGCAGGAATTTTACTGCTTTTTATCTCTTCATTTACTTTTTTATCTATTAATTGAATATATTCTTTTATACTTTCATCATAATTCAGGCTTTCAATAAGGATTTTGAGGTTAAAGTTTTTATCAAGCTTTATGATGCTTTTTAATCTGCCGATATTTTCCGTAGTTATGTAGATTACAAGTGTAACATCTTCTTTTTCTTCATCAAGCTGCTTTTTCTCGTACTCGATCGAAATATCCTGAGGCTGTGTTAATGGTAGCCATGGAAGATAAAGTAGAACAACATTTTTCAGTATTTCATTGTTAGTTGCATTTTGTCCGGGAATAAACTTTTGAATTGTATTAATTATTTCTTTTAGCTGGTCAAAATTCTGAATATTACCTGGTGTTGGCTGGATAAGCTTTAACAATTTATTCAATAATTCTTTTGAATTTGCATTAAGTATATTTTGAATATCCGCCATCAAAATTAACTGGTTTAATTCATTAGCCTGTTTTGCCATTTCAGGATTTATGCTGTTGCTAAAAGTAAGAAGTGCAAGAAGTTCGCCTATTTCTTTTGGAAGATTCAACAGATCACGAATTAAGACGGACTGCTGCATTTTTGTCAGCACATTAAAGTGTAAATTAAACATTGAAACGGTATATGACTGCATTTGTCCTGATCCGTTTACAGCCTGTCCTTTAGCACTAAAATTTTCAGCACCGGAATCTGGTTTTGCAGGCTGATTCTTTATGTTTTGACTGTTAACATTTATGTTTCTGAAGTTAATTTCCATAACCGTTCCAACAATTAAGTAATTCCAATATTGATTATAAGAATAATCGAATTTATTTCTATATTTTTCAAGATAGTTTACAAAAATTAATATATATTTTTGTAAAGGTTTAAATTTGTTTTTAAATAACTTATAATATTACATGTATTGTAAATCTATCAAAAATTGTTTACAAAATAAAGATAAGGGGCATGCAATGTCTATTGACCCTACTTCGAGAATTACAAACCAGGTAAATCCTACACACCAAATGAATAATAATGGTGGTGGACTGGGCGGGGGCAACGCAAGTTCTTATAAAAATGATCAAAATGAACAATCCCTTATAAATGAAAAACCTCATATAGATGAATTTACCCCTTCCGAACCTCTGCAAAAAGAAACAAATGATGATATTTCTGATAAAAGCATATTAGTATTGTTTATAGAATTTATGGGTTCTTTTTTCAGCAGTATAATAGGTATATTTGGTTTCGGCAAACAATCTGATGATGGATCAGATGCAAAGGAAAATAATTTGCCCTAACAATAAAGATAATTTTTGTAAACTATTTTAAATATTTTCTTACCGATTAAATCAAAAAATTGATTTAACCAAATTTATTTTTAAAATCATAAAAGAACAAGCTTTTAAGGACAGCGGAAAAAATTCTTCGGCGACGCGAAGGCGGCGGCTAATACCAAGTTGCAATTAATGAAGTAAAATAGCAAAAAGTCTGAAATTGGTATATGCGGAGCGGGAGTATAGCGAGACACAGCGGAAACGATGAGCTTTCAATTTGGCTCGCGTAACTCATTCATGTGCGGAGCGGGAGCGTTAAAAAAGCGAAACGGTCAGTTTTACTTTTTTAAAAGCTCGTTCGTATAAGAATTTTTGTAGGCTGCTTCTTGTCTATCAAGCTTTCACAAGTAATACAAAATGCGTAAATATTTTTTATTACGTCCTTAATCAATATTTATACTGAGGTTGATACTATAGAATAGCGAGGGCAAAATTTGATTTTACATTATTTTTCATTCTTTAAAAAAAGAAATAAATGCAGGCATGAAAAAATCACGCCGCAAAGTATCTGGAACTATTGCCCTGATTGCGGTAAAGAAATTTCTATAAGCTGGTTTATTTTAAGATGCAATAACTGCTCTTCTAAAAGAGAATCAATGCTGTACTTAAATACACTTGTCCCTACCGATAAACACTGTGCCAAATGCGGATGTTCAGACTTTTATATTGAAAAAAAAGAAAAACTTGATTTCTTTGACCTGAATTTTGCAGTCATGTCAAAGGAAGAAGTAGAAAATATCGCTAAAGGACGAAGGAAAACACAGATTTGGATTGAACAGGAAAACTGCTGGCAAGAATTAATTTTGCCAAAATTAATTCCATTATTAACGAAATAAAGCGTAAAAACAGGAAATTATCATTGTTTACAGAGCATCTACAATATAAATTTAAAAAATCCTAAATGGCTGTGGTCAACAGGCAATTAGGATTTTGTGTTCATATTTTTATGTATAATTATTGAGTTCGCTTACTTTAGGCTGCTTCTTGTCTATCAAGATTTCACAAGTAATAAAAAATGCGTAAGTATTTTTTATTACGTCCTTATAATAATTCATACCAGAGAACTAAACAGTTTATAACTTAAAATGATAATATAAAAACATCAATAAATTATAAAGGAAAGCACAGATGAAAGGTGTATATCCGGTCGAATATTTTAGTAATCCCCATATAAACAAGCCTATTGAAGAAATATATGCTGACATAGATGCATATTCAAGTGAATTTTTTGAAGATGAAACTGATTATCATGAAGGTATTGATTTTGTTATACCATTTCCACCTCTTTATTATGAAGGACAGTTTATAAAGGGCATGTTTTTCAGCCAGAGTGCAGAATTTTTACTAAAATTGTATCCCGACTTATCAAAATTGTTTTTCTCTATTGCTAACACAATGTGGACATCTTATTCCTGGTCACAAAACGCTGATGCTTACATGACCTGCTATAAAAATCAGCACAGGGAAGATTGGTTCAGAAGAACCAATCCGGATAGAGGGAATAAAACATTTATTCCCTTACAGGATGCGGATTTTACAAATGAATATACTATGTATCCGCTACTTGGACTGGAAAAAGATATAGACATACTCTGTATATCAAGATTTCAGCAGCTTAAAAACATTCCGCTTATTGCAAAAGCACTTAAAATATACCGTCAAAAATATAATCATCCAATCAAAATGACTTATATAGTTGGCAAGGAATTTGGTGTAAACTTTGACGGACTCGATGAACATGAAAAAAATCAATTAAGAATGATAGAGGAAGAGCTTATACATCCGAGCGACTACATAGAATTTATTCCGCATGTTAATTACTTTGAACTGCCTAAATACTATACCAGAGCAAGAGTTCTTGTACTAGGCGCTCTGATTGAAGGCAAAAATCGCACTATTTATGAAGCAATGAGCTGTGATACTCCTGTTATCGTATTTAATGATTTTAACAAATATGCAAGGGGTGGAGCTATGGTATTTCCAGAAGGTGCAGGCTTATATTGCCCCCAATTTGATGCAGAATCTTTAGCTGACACAATGCATAATATTTTTACAAACCAGAATTCTTTCAGCCCAAGACGAAAATTTCTGGAAGTTTTTGGAAGAAAGAATTTTCTTAATACATGTATAGAAAGTTTTCCGTACTATGCTGAAAATTTGCCTGAATACAAACAAAACAGGATTTATAACAATGTCTGGGCTGATATGGCAATATGCTATAACTATCAAATTAGCTTGCACGACTTTTTGTACAGCCGAAATGCCGCAATTCAACATGTTCAAGGGTTAACTGCAATTGACAAACTGATAAAATTCTTTTACAGGCGTTTTGGAATAAGATAAACTTATTGATTTTATAGAGCAGGATTACTGTAATACTTTCCAGTTCTGAACTTTTTGAGCTCCGTGTTTACTTACATACAAAAATAATATTTCCCTGTACCTGATATGCATCCAGAGTGGTGAACCATAGGCATTGTTGCATTCCTGTGTACATAATTCTGCAACTTCAAATATTTCTTTTGCATTCATTCCGCAGGAAGTTTTAAACGAATAACTTGGCGAAAATTCTTCTTTATTTGCAAGAATTTCTGTAATAAAAAACTTTTCAGGATTATCTCTTAATCTGGTATGTTTGCCGAGAGTAAATATGCTTCTGCCATAAGAAGAAATAATATCTGTATTTTCACAGAGCATTTTAATTGTCATCATTGCTTCTTCTCTGGTTTCGCTGGGGAAGCCGAAAAAGATGAAGGCAAAATTCCAGATTCCGGCATTAATTGCATCTCTTAATACATCAAATCTTTTATCGAGATCAATACCTTTATTAATCAGATCCATAATTCGTTTTGAACCGGATTCTACACCCCATAATACCATTCTTAATCCGGCCTTGCCTGCAAGGTTTAATATTTCTGGAGAAAACTCTCTCTCCAGTCTCGCATTGTTGAACCAATTAATTTTTAAACCTGATTCCAGCACTTTTGCAGACATTTCTTTTAAATATTTAGGACTTATTGACTCATCAATGAATTCAAAATGAGAAATCCTATATTTTTCATTAACATTTTTTATTTCTGCAACAAGCCTGTCTACATCTTTAATATTGTAATTCTGTCCAAAATCGTGATCACAGAACGTGCATTTTCTCCAGTAACAACCACGACTTGCCTGAATTGATAAAACTATATCAGGAGTCAAATACATATCAAGCGGAAAGCCTTCCAGATCAGGGAACTGCATTTCATTGAGCTTTAACGGCACAATTACTTCAGTTTGTTTAACTGTATTATTTTCGCAGTAAACAAGGTTTGGCACCTGATCTATAGGAATTTTTCCTTCTACATGCCTTGCCAGCTCAACAATAGGTTTTTCGCCCTCCTGCACAGAAACAGAATCACAATACAGTTCAAAAAATTCGGGATTGTCTTTCAGAGCTTCTACCACTCTACCAAAGAAATTGCCGCCGATATTTATATGACAATCAGGAAGCCTTTGTTTTAGTAAATTACTTAATGTCAGTGAAGGGACAATTTGAGTTGATGAGTTAACAGAAATACCTATTAAATCAGGTTTTTCTTTAACAAGAGAAGGCAATATCAAATTATAATAGTCAATAAACATATTGGTAAGTTTATCAGTACAACATTTTTTAATACTTTCAAAAGTTAATTTAAAGTACTGATTATGATAATTAAAAAATTCCAGATTTGCCGGCATGTAAGGCAGTGATGCAAGCTGAAGCGCCAGATCAATATTGTTAAGTGCAAGTATTAAAAGTTCTGGAACATAAAATTTTTCCTTTGTCTTCATTATATTTACAGCTTCTGCAATGCTGTCCGGAATATTAACAACCTGTTCCATTTTATTCTGTTTGAAATATTTAATTTTATTATATTTTATAAGTTTTTTCTGGAAATCTTCAGGATAATCGCTGGCGTCTTTTCCTTCGCAATACTCTTTTGACAAATCTTCAAAAAGAGTTTTTTCCATTTCAAAAGCTGTATTAATTGCATTGGTCAGGTATGACTTTGTAAGAATATGATTGTAGAACTCAACGTTTATATCCCTGATTTTAACTTCATGCCCGTTTTTTCGTAACTGTCCTGCCAGAGAGGCTATTGAAAAATGCGGATTTAATGGAATCCATTGCGGGGGGAAAATTAATAATGTTTTCATTTATATTAGTCCTTACTAAAGTTGATATAAAAATTTATTGCGTATATTCCAGATTCTGTAGACATAATAACCTGATTTATCCAAAAGCACAGTATATTTTCTGTGAACAAAAGTTAAATAATATCTAAATAACTATAACAGTTTTACCTCAATAATACATTTTTTCAATTTTTTTAACATACATTAAATAACCCAAGATCTTAAGTTTAAGTTAATTAACGTTTTTTTCAATTTTATAAGGTCTATAAATTAACTTTGTGTACGAATACTATGTTTTCCTAAAAAAGTTAACGAGAGATTAGAAAATTTTCTAATCTCTCGTTTAATTAATCCAATATTTCTTTATGTTACTTATGACAAAGCAGAAGCATAATTAGTTATAAAACTACCAAGTGTTAACTAACTGATGAATCTGTTGTATTTGATGTATTTGTTGCATTTGCAACTGTTGTATGTTTTCCATTGAGATCATCAGCTATATATTTTAGTATATCTGCAGTAGTAGCGCTAGGTCCAAGAGCTGATTTAGCCTCACTTATTTTTTGATTTGCCAAAGTATCAAGTATACTGTCAGTGCTGTCTGTACTATTACCCGTACTAGTATTATTATTTGCCAAATCAGGATTTCTGGCAATTAACATAGCTTTAACATCGCCTAAAAGACCGCTGCCGTTAGTATCAGAGTCATCTGTTGAGGTGCTATTAGAACCAGTTGTATTGTTACATGATGTACCATCACTACCACATCCAGTACTTGAACCACTACCTGAACAATCACTACCAGAATCACCACTACCTGAGCATTTAGTATTACCTAAACAACTGTTGCTAGGACAATTGCTACCTGAACATATATTGCTAAGTAGACTTGAAGTACCGGATAATTGATTATTAAAATCATCTGCACTTATATTGCCGTCTTTATTTCTATCCCATAATCTGTATGTTTTACCGTCTGAATCAGTAATATCGATGTATTGCTTATTGCTAAAACTATGATCTGCATTACTTCCCTGCTCGAGGCTTGATGATGCACTTACACCGGAATTTTTTAAGCTTTGTGACATTTCATTTAATGAAAGTCCTTTACCATCGTTTGAAGCAAGAGCTTTCTCAAAAATACTCTGGGTTGATTTACTCATAGCATTTTCAGTAGCTGTGTTTTTAATCGCACAATTTGCTGATTTTGCCCCAACAACACCTGATGAAGATGAATTAGTTGTTTTTTTTACTGAAGAACAACCTGAACCACTACACATAATTTTCTATTCCTCCGTCTATTACCAAGTCTCATTCATTCTATATTTTCATAAAATTGTTTATATATTCATAAAGTATTTTTACTCCTAAAAATTGCCACTTTTAATTGTGCGTATTTACAATTCGTAATAAATATTTTTTGATTGCATCAGAACGAGTTACTCATAACACATTTTGATTTTGCTTTAATATCCCCAATTCATTTTGAAAGTGGTATAGCAGAAAAGAAAAATTTTCATCAGAGTTTAATTCAGCCTAAAAAAGCCTGCTCCATAAAGGGAGCAGGCTTTTTTGAATGCATACTATAAACTTTTTATACAGTTTGTTCTTTCTTAACCATTTCCTGAACTTTTTTCAGAAGTTCATCTCCTTTTTTCTGAATTTCTTCCATAGCCAAATCCGCTTTGCCCTGGATTTCCTTTATTGAACTTTCTGCATTTTTATAAAGTTCTGACGAATTTTCTGCTATAATTTGCCTTGTTTCTGCACCTGAACGTGGAGCTAGTAAAATACCAATAATTCCACCAACACAACCACCAATTACAAATCCTGCAAATAATTTACCTACTGACATAAAATTACTCCTTATATTACTTACTTTTTCTTTGCCATAAATACTTTAAATCCTGTTATAAGTCCTTGTTTCAGGCTTGCTGTTATAATTTTAGCTTTATTATATATCATGCCTGTTGAATTTGATAAAACGTCTATACCTTTGTTAAAATTTACAACCTGTGAATCGGCAGAAGAAGCTATTGAATTAATATTCAATAATGTCCGCCTGAATTCTTTTAAAGTCGGTTCAAGCTCGAGTTTAACTATTCCTGTAAGATTCTGGACTGATTTTGCCAGATTAGATAAATCTATTATCAATTTAATTAATAATATAGCTATTATGATAAAAATAACAATTGTTTCTGCCATTAAAAGACTTAATAACTGTTGATTAAAAATTGTCAAATCACTTCTCCTAGTAGTTAATACCTGACTCTAATTCTTCTCTGCGTTTTGCAGCAGCCATTTTACCGGCCTTAATTGCATTATTTATATTACAGATCTGATTTTCGACTGTACATTTAACTTTATTTATTAAATCCATACTGGCTATTTTTGTTCCTTCTATATCAGGCTTAGCATTGCCGGAAAAATCGTTGACAATGTCTCTCAGATCTTGTCTGATTTCTTCTCCTGACTTTGGTGAATATAGAATCCCCGCTGTAACTCCTGCAAGAACTCCAATTAATAGTCCTATACCAAAGCTGACTGAACTGTCTGTTTCTTTTGACATATTTTACCTCCAGTCTGTAAATATACAAAATTAGTATATCATACTTTTTAACTTATTAATCCATTCCTGTTCATTGTTTAGTACGCTGACCTTAAAAATTTTCGCGCAAATGTTGCTGCAATTCTGTGTCTTATCCTCCAGAGCTTAAATAAAGTAGTAACGAATGCGATTTTCTTGTTAAAAGGAAATATAGGCATATTAAATCTTAAAAGATTTACTCCAATTTCACTGATAATAGAAGATATTTCCACAGATGTTAAAGGCTGAGGGATGAATTTTTTCTTCAAATTATAATTAAATCTTCTTAGTTCCTTTCTGCCTTTTCTGAAAAAATCCGGTAATTCGGAAGATAGCTCTTCGCATTCTTCTATCTTTTTATTTGTCCACTTTCTCAAAACTTTAATGGAATAAGCAATGAGATATGCAAACAAAAATTCGATTACAACTATTAAGATTAAATGAGTTTGTGTCATAAGGTGTTTTATGTCCTGCTTTTATAGTGTATTTTCTTATTATAACTTAAAAAATGAAATTATTGTAAAAACTGTATAATAATTGTAATTACATTTTATTAAAATCCTGAAAAGTTTAAAATTATTCTAAAGTTTAATTATTTAAAAAGATCTATTATTTATGTAAAATATTGGCATCTCGAATTTTTGATATGAATTATACTAGTGCATTGTTAAGTTAATTTGATAGGATATAACAATGAAAAAAGATAAATTTTCAATCAAAAATAAAGGTGAGCGAGCAGCACGTAGTGCTGCGGAGCGAACCAAAAAACCTTATTTCCCTCTTCTCTTGAGGGAAGAGAGGCAGGGATGATAGGTGTCAGCCAATATTTAAAGCATTATAACTTTAACCCATAAAATTAATTTAACAGAGCATTAGAATGAACAGTAAATTAAAATATAAATTCTCTATATTAATAACAAAGACCTTAACCGGCTTGATTCAATATTTTAATATTGGATCAGGTACGAATTTCCCCGGCAGGATAGGTAGAAAAATAGCACCTGATATACTCTCTCATCTGGTTAAACAGTCAAAGAAAGAGATAATAGTTGTAACCGGCACTAATGGAAAAACTACCACAGCAGGTTTTATCTCCAATATTTTAAATGCAGCAGACCGTAAAATAGCTCACAATAAAATGGGAGCTAATATGTTAACCGGATTAACAGCCGCTATTATTCAGGATAGTAATTTAAATGCTGAATTGGATACAGATCACTGTCTGCTGGAAATAGACGAGGCATATTTTGCCAGAGCAGTTGACGAATTTAATCCCAATTTACTTGTTATAACAAATTTATTCAGGGATCAACTGGACAGGTACGGTGAACTGGATACTACAGCAAAAAAGATAAAAGAAGCGATTTCAAAAACGATTACAAAAAAACCGTTAAAAGTTATATTAAATGCCGATGACCCGATTGTAGCATCCATTACATATAATAAAGAAGTTGAAAATATTTATTTTGGATTTAAAGAAGTTACATTTGTCGGACAGGACAAAGATGTAAAATCTCCACAGGAAGCGGCAACCTGTAGGTGCGGAGAAAAATACAATTATTCAAGGATATTTTACGGCCATATCGGCCATTATAGCTGTAGCTGCGGAATCAGCAGGCCTGTGCCTGATGTCGAAGCTACAGCAAAAATAGGCGTTACCAGTTCTGAAATTACCATATACTCTAAAAAACTTGGAGAATTTACAGTAAAAGTAAATATGCCCGGCTTATACAATGCCTATAATGCACTTGCTTCAATTACAGCATGTATAGAATTAGGTATTTCTTCTACTGATATTATTAACGGACTCGGCAATTATTCAACAATTTTTGGCAGAGCTGAATTAATAAATTTAAAAGGCAAACCCGTTTTAATTCAGCTGATAAAAAATCCTATAGGTGCAACAGAAGTTCTCAGGACAGTCAAGGACGACAAAAACAGCAAGCTACTAATTATTATTAATGACAATTATGCAGACGGCAGGGATGTCTCATGGCTTTGGGATGCGAATTTTGAACTTTTAGCAGGACATGAAAAACAAATAGTAACCAGCGGAATCAGGGCTTCTGATATGGCAGTAAGGTTAAAATACGCAGGAATTGATAAAGACAACCTGAAAATTATTGATAATATAAATGATGCTGTTAAATATTCACTGGCAAATGTACATGAGAACGAAAAATTATATATTTTGCCAACATACACAGCCTTGTTGCAGCTACAAAAAATTCTGAGCAACAAATAAACGCACTCAATTTTTTATTTATAATTATTGAGTGCGTTTACTATAGGATAAAAATCCTCTTGTCAGAATTAAGGACGTAATAAAAAATACTTACGCATTTTTTATTACTTGTGAAATCTTGATAGACAAGAAGCAGACTACAAAAATTCTTAGCCGCCGCCTTCGCGTCGCCGAAGAATTTTTTCCGCTGTCCTTATTTCTCAGTTTTTAAATTAATAATTTATCCAATGAAATTCAATTGAAAATTTTTTATATTAATTAATGGAAAAGTGAGAATATATTGGGGTAAGGCATCATGACTGGAAGTACCGGATTATATTTAATCCTGGCGCTAATAAGCGCAAATATTTTTTTCATTGTTTATACTATGATTAAAAAGCCGGAAAAAGGCTGGATATCCAAATGACTATTCCTGCACATTAGCATTATTCCTTAAAATCAATCAAAACTTTTAAAGCTTCTTTTTCTTTGCTAAATTCCACAGCTTCTTTTGCTTTATCAAAGTTATATACTGCTGATATTAATGGCTTAACATTAAAAAGTTTCTTTTCAAGCGCATTAACTGCAGGCTTAAAAGGGCCGCATCTGGAACCGATTACAGTTATTTCATCAATAACGACAGGTGCAAGGTTTATTTCCTTGTTGGCGGCAACAGTACTTTTTAAAACAAGAATCCCTCTCGGCTTTAAAAGGCTTAATGCGAGTTCAAAACCTCCTGCTGAACCGGTGGCTTCTACAACAATATCATATTCCTTTGCTATTTCAAGATTATTCAGAAGCTTTGTTTTAACGCCCTGATTACTTACTTTTTTTAGCTTATCTTCATGTTTTCCAACAAGCAAAAGATTTTTTGCTGCCTGTTTTAACACAAGAGATACTATCAGTCCAAGTTTACCGTCGCCGAGAACTAAAACTCTGCTTTCTGTGCTTATGTTAATTTGCTCAAGTATTTCATAAGCTGCTGCTATTGGTTCAACAAAAACAGCTTCATCATCAGCAACATTATCAGGTACTACAAGCAGATTATCTGTCGGCAAAGTTACATAATCAGCAAAACATCCGTTCCTGTTAAATATTCCAAGAGTAGTCCTGTTCGGACAATGCGTAAACAAGCCTTTGTTACAGTATTCACAATTCTTACAGGCACAGTTAATTCCACCGACGACTCTCTTATTCAACAGATCCTGTCTATCACCGTTTACTTTAATAACATGTCCAACAAATTCATGCCCCAGTATTCCTGAAAAACCCATATATCCTTTAACAATTTCAAGATCAGTATTACAAATACCAGCCATATCAACTTTTATTAATGCTTCTCCTATCGGTATTTCAGGCATTGGATAATTTTTGTGTAATATAATTTCTTTATTAAATTCAACTGCTCTCATTTTTAAACCCTCGCAACCTGATGCGCTATTGCGCCGAATGCATGATTATAATTCTTTACTTCAGTAAATCCCAGCTCTTTAAATATCATAACGAGTTCTTCCTGAGGCGGAAACGTTTTTGTTGAATCCGGCAAATATTTATACGGAACGGAACTCCCGTGGAATACTTTGCCAAACAAAGGAACAAAATTATCAAAATAGAGTCTGAATAATGGATTAAGAATACCTTTAGGCTTTCCCATGTCGAGACTTACAACATATCCGCCTTTTTTGGTAACTCTCTTCATTTCAAGCATACCTTTTCTTAAATCTTCAAGATTTCTAAGGCCGTAACCAACAAAGCAGGCATCAAAACTCTCATCCTCAAATGGCAATCTTAAGGCATCACCTTGAATAAATTTAATATTATCAAGTTTTTGTGCTTTTCTTTGTGCTATACCAAGCATATTTTCAGAAAAATCCAGTCCGGTTATACTAAAAGTTTTATCCAGTCCGGCCAGAAATATTGATAAATCTCCTGTTCCACAACAGACGTCAAGTATATTACTTTCCGGTGCCAGTATAACACTTTTTACAACACGCTTTTTTATAATCCTGTTTCTGCCGAAAGAGATTACCTGATTCATAAAATCATAATCCTTTGCAATAGCATTAAATGTCTTATGTACGAAATCTCTTTTATTATCTGTAGGTTTCATTACAAAACTCCATAATTACCTGGGAAAATCAGGAAAAGTTTCTCTTATGTTTCATAATTAAAACAATTATATTTTTTCACAAAAAACTCTATAATGTTATTATTGTATAATAATTTCTGTATTATAAAAGGAAGCAGTCTAGATGATCGCAGATATGCATGTATCTGAGGAAAGTCCGGGCACCACAGGGCAGACTGCTGGATAACGTCCAGTGCAGGTGACTGTGAGGATAGTGCCACAGAAATGAAGACCGCCTACGTTAGGAATGAACTAGTTACGAAAAACCTCCAGCGAAGCAGTGCTCCGCTTCAGTTTTTCTAAGCTTTCACTACGTAGGTAAGGGTGCAACGGTGGTGGGCATTGCCCTTAATGTAAGAGACCACCAGCAACATCGAGAGGTGTTGGCTAGGTAAACCCCGGCCGGTGCAAGGTTAAATTGGAAGTTAAGGCTGCCCGCCGTTTCCAGGTAAACCGCTTGAGTTGGTTGGTAACAACCATCCCAGATAGATGATCATCAAAGAAAGATTTATCTTTCTTACAGAACCCGGCTTATTGGCTGCTTCCTTTTTTATTATAACTATACTAAAATGAGTTATAAATCCTCTGAGCTTTGCCTTCGGCTGCTGTGACGGATTTTTACTCCAGCTGGAGCAAAAGTGGAATATGACCAAAATATCAGAAGCAGACATATTTGAAATTGGGACAATAAGCATATTTACGGGACTTGCTTTTATTACTTTAGTCCCATTTCTTATGAAGACATCATTAATTTATATTAACCCCGATTTCTTCAGGATTGCCGGAGGATCCTTTATATTCCTTTCTGCTGTATTTTACTACTGTTCTCCAGAATATTACAAAAAGCAGTTCTTCATTCTCGGTACAAATCTTATAATTTTCTCTTTATTTCAGTTTTTTGCGGATACATATAGTCAAAATGCGGGTTTATCATTTTTTATTACTCCTATTCTGGGGATATTCTTAGTTATAATAAGCATATATCTTGAAAAGCACAAAAAATAACGGTATATATCAGTCTTTAACATTACAATTTTTAGCAAGAATTCCTATTATTCTGTTTATTCCATCTTTTTTTACTCTGCCTACTTGAGACTTACCGATATTCAGTTCTTCATGCAAATCATCTATCGTTTTATATCCACTACCATTTAAATTTAAAAGTCCTTCAATGACGGTTTTTTCTTTTCTCATTTCCTCATTTGTTGTATCAAACTCAAGTAAAGCACCATTTATTATGTCTTTCATACTTTTACCATCAGGATTTTTAGTATTCATTAATTCTTCTAACCCATTCTCATTCACTATTTCATCAAAATTTTTCTTAAATATAAGTGATAAAATATTTAACTTGGATTCAACAATTTTAGTTTTGCGTTGAACTTTTTTAGCTCCAATCTCATTACAATTAGCTCCAATATCATCAGAATTAGCTCCAATCTTATTACAAAACGTATCTACAGCATTTTTACATAGTTTATTGAAACTAACTTGAGATAAGGATTCATTTTCAGGTTTCTTTTTTAATTCTGTAAAAATTTCAGATGGAACATAAAATCCTTTATAAGATTCTTCCATGCCAAGCATCATTTTTATAATTGTTTGTTTAAGTTTTCCGTACGTTTCATCAGTATTAAATACTTCAAGTGCTTCATCAATATCCTGTTTTTTACCACTAATTGCTTCCTTTAAGAGCATAGTAATATTTTTATAACGATGTTTTTTATCAAATTTTTTCTCATTAAGCTTTAACTCTGGGACCAATTTTTTTGCCTGTTGAACGTATAGCATAATATTTTGGTCTTTCATGCCAAATGAAATACTGTCACATACAGTAGAATTAGTTCTGTGTATTACATGACAACGATTATTCCCGGAAGCAAAAGAGAAAGATGGTTGAATTGTCTTGTTATACCGGTTATATATTGAATATCCTTCCAAATTCATTTTAACTTTAATATTCCTATACGATACTTCCAATATGCTGGTTAAGGACGTAATAAAAAATACTTAGCCGCCGCCTTCGCGTCGCCGAAGAATTTTTTCCGCTGTCCTTACTTATCATATTTCTATTAAATAAAACAAAACCTGAAATTAAATTGCTCATTTTGGGCTTAATTTTATTTCGCAGAAGACAGTAAAACAATGTTAATTAGAGTTTTGAGGGCCGACACTTGAAAAGGTGAAAGCAGGCAGCAATGCTTTGACAGAAGATTGCACAAAATGCTATTTTTTTGAAGTTATGCATCGGTCTTCAAATATGAATCTTCGATTTATGTTAAAATTTTAAAAAATATGTCAAACATTCCTGATAAAAAATCAGGAATAAAGTTGTTACAAAAAGAAAAACCAGGGCTTGAGAAAGTAAACAACCTAAAGCCCCGGCTTTAGTTAGATACACTCTCTTCTAAGGTAGGCCTCTATAGAAAGTGAGGTAAACGACACTCTTACTTCTCTATTACTGACAAAGCCATGCTTTTGAAGAGGAACGCAAGTATTGCTAAGTCTCATACTCTTTTGAGGATATTTTTACTTTACACCAAGTTAATTTAAAAGTCAATAGGTTTTTGGGTCATAATTATCTATTTTTTTAAGAAAGGGTTAAATGCTTGTAGTTACTGAAAAAATAAAAGATATATTAGATAAAAAGGGGATAACTCAATATAGATTATCAAAATTAATTGATTACAATCCTAGCGCTATAGCAAATAGGCTCAGGGGAGAAAGACCTTTTCCAGATGATGTTATTGAAAAAATGGCACCGGTTCTGGAAGTTTCTGTTGATGAAATAAAGGGCTGGATTATTGCGGACAAATATTCAAAAGAAGTTATAGAACTTGCCATACAGGCTAAAAAAGAGAAACAGTATGATAATCTGATTTCAACAACAAAAATAGACGAACTCCTGCAATCAAAAAACCTATCAAGAACAGCCCTGAGCAAATTAATCACCTACAGCCAGGGCTGGCTGAATGAAATGATAATAGGCCATGAACCAATTTCCAGGTCCGTAATGGCAAGAATGAGTAAAACTCTGGAAATATCTGAAGACCAAATAAAAGGCTGGATTATGGCAGATAAGTATTCGATAGAGTCTCTTGAGGTTGCATTGCAGATATTGCAGTAGGATTTTTATTTTGCTAGCATGATAATTATTCATTATTTATAAATTAGATATTTCTAATTTATTGTTGTGATATCATATATTGTTGTAAAAGCTGGATGTTTAATATCTAAGGAATATTATAATGAAACGCTTTTTAATACCGGCGGGAGAAGAAGTAAAGTTTATAGAGAATGGTTTTTTACCAAATCCCGATGATAAGTATCAGAAACTTATGAACGAAACTATTGTCTCGTTTGAAGAAATTGAAAATGAAGCATGTTTAATAATACTTGGCGAACCTGGTATTGGAAAGACAACTTTGCTTAAAAATGAGGCAAAACGATTATCTGAAAATAATAAAAAATTTTTATGGGTTGATTTAAAAGATGTTAGTGATAGTACGGCATTAAAAGAAGAAATTGTTGGACAATCTGAGATTAAAAATATAGCTGAAACACAAGAACCCATATATTTATTTTTAGATGGGGTGGATGAATCAATTATTACTTTTGATAAACTATCAAGTCGAATAATTAAAGAATTTGAAAAACTTCCAAGAGAGAAAATTTTTCTGAGAATTAGTGGAAGAACTGTAAATTTTCCAGCCTCTTTAATAAATGAATTACAAAGCCTCTGGAATGTAAAAGATAAATGTTTTGAAATATGTCCTTTAAGGTGGATAGATGTGGAGGATTCTGCAAAAAATGCTGGAATATCTGATACAGAAGATTTTTATAAAACAATAATTAAACTAAATTTGTTTGGATTTGCAAACAGACCAATTACTTTACCTACTGTTATAGAACTATATAAAGAAAAAAATCTCACTCAAAAACAGTCTGATATTTATTTGGAGTTGTGTCAAAAGCTCGCAAAAGAAAATAATCCATATAGAATAGAACAAGCCAAAGCTGGTCATCAAAAATACGAAGGTGATTTATCCTCTAAAGAAAGACTGTATATTGCAGGCAGAATAGCTACATGCCTTATTTTTAGTAATAAAATATCTGTATTTGATAGTGTAAACAGATATAATATGGATATTTCAGTTAATATTGATGATTTATGCACTGGATATGAACTCATAGACGGCAAAACAATTAATATTACAAAAGAAAATATAAGAGAAGTTTTGAAAACTTCTTTATTTTCTCTTAATAAAATGAATTTATCGGGTTTTGCTCATAAAAGTTATGCAGAATTTTTAGCGGCATGGTACATAGATCAAAAAAATTTAGATATTGACTCATTAATCAGCTTAATTACTTTTCCTGAATCACATGGAGAAATTGTTCCACAGCTTTATGAAGTTGCATCTTGGCTTTCCAGCTTTAATAATGAGATTTTTGATAAATTATCAGAATCCGATCCTGAAGTTTTAATTACGAGTTCTGTAAATTATTATCATAATAAGGAAAAACTTGTAAAAACGCTCTTTGAATTAACTGGTGAAAGAAAATTATCGTTTAATTATATGGAAAATGTAAGAAAACTTTCAAAGCTATCTTATGAAGGGATTGAAAAACTTATTAAAATTTATTTTGAACCCGAATATAACCAAGATAATTCAATAAAGCTTCTTGCAATAATGATAATCCGGTTTTGTAATCTTAATAGTCTTGATGAGGAAGTTTATAAAATTGCTAAAAATACTGGTGAAGATTATGAAATTAGAAAAACAGCTTTTGCTACATTGACTGATATTGCAAGTATTGAATTAAAAAAGCAGATATTTTCTGATTATGATGAACTAATAAATGATTTTAATTTAAATGACCCGGATAACAGTTTAAAAGGTTCATTTTTGTACATTTTATGGCCAGATTACATAAGCACAAAGGTCATATTTTCTTTGTTAAATGATTCAAAAAATAGTGATATACATGGAACTTATAGAACGTTTATTAATGAAAAAATAGTAGAAAATCTCGATAATAATTCAGTTATAGATGCTTTAGACTGGATAGCTTCTATAAAAACAAGAATATGGGACATCCCTTTTGTTTTACGAGAACTTATGAAAAATATTTATGAAAAAGCCTTTATTAATTTTTCAAGTGATGAATCAGTTTTAAACAAGCTGGCAAATACTATTTATCAAAGATACAAGAAAGATTATTGGCACTTAGAAAATTTTGATCGTAAAGTCTTAAATAAGGAAACTGTAAAACGACAAAATTTAATAAAAGAGATAATATTTAATGTACTGGTAGAAGACGATGATTATAAATTTTTTGCAAGATCAATTAATAACATTATTCAATTAAATGATATTCCATGGTTAGTTAACCTGTATAAACAAGAACAAAATCAAGAAACTAAAGCAAAAATTGGTAAAATATTAAAACATTTTCAAAAGGGATGGATTATAGAAGAAAACAATCTGGAATTAAGACAAATTTTTGATAATTTTAATTCGGATAAAGAAATTCCAGTGGAATACAAACCTTTTAATTATGAATTTCATAAAAAACAAGATGAAGAAGAAGAAAAACCTAATCTTCAACTTTTCTCATATATCGATCAAAATTTAGAAAAAATTGAAGATGGTAATTATTTAAATTGGGGAAATTTAACAGCCAATATAAACCCTCATGGTTATGTTGGCGATATTACAGATTATAAAAACTTTCCAGTCTGGCAATGTAGTGAAGATAAAACAAAAACAAGAATAATAAATGCAGCAAAACAGTTTATAGAAAAAGATAAAACAGATTACAGCTTTTTAATTAATTTGAGCAGTTGGCCATACAATGATTACTTGGGTTATGATGCTTTATTTCTGGTTTACAATGAAGATCCTGATTATGTCTTTAGTTTGGATAACAAAATGTTGGAACAATGGGTAACAGTTGTTTTTACTTGGGTTTCTCCTCTTGATAACCTGGCTAGACTATTTTATGAGAAAATTCCTGATAGCGTAATCCAAATTTTATCTAAGAAAATTAATTCTCAATCAACTCAAGATTATCCAAATCTGGATATTTTAAAAATATTTGATGAAAATTGGGACGAAAGGCTTACAGATTTACTTGAAAATAAATTAAGTGATCTAACAAAGAAACTCAATAAAAAGAAAAAAAATGAAACCGTAGACTTTAAACCAGAAATTGTTAATTCTTTATTTGATTATTTAATCAAACATGATGAAATAGAAGCCAAAAATTTATTAAGTAAATTAATTAACATTTATAAAAATAAAAAACATATAGAACCTTTTCTAGTAAAAGCTTGTTTATCATTTATTGATAATACAAATGATGCCGGATGGGATATTATTTGGCCAATTATTAAGAATTACAATGAACTTGGTAAAAACTTAGTAATGGAAATAGGTTTTTACAGAAATATAAATTCAGGTAATATTACAATCAAATTAAACGTTGATGAGTTAACTAATTTATTTATCTGTCTTGAAGAAAATTTCCCTTTCAAGTCTGATCCACAATTAGATAATACAGGAAGATATACAAAAAGGTACGAGGTAGCACGGTTAAGATGGCAAATATTTAATGTGCTGGTCAATAATGGCGAAATTAAGGCATTAGAAAAAATTATCTCTGAAAATCCTAATAATATAGCAAATGAAGAATGGTTTAATTTTAACTTCACGTTATGTAGAAAAAATTATTATAAGATTTATTGGCAGCCAAATTCGTTAAGTAACATAATTGAGTTAATAAATAATCCAGAGAAACATATAATAAATGATGCTGAATCATTATTTAAACTTATTCTTAAAACTCTAGATAAAATTCAAGATAAATTTCTGGCAGAAACATCTAGAAACATTAGATTTTGGAATTCTCCAACAAAAGCAAAGAAAAAAATATATACACCAAAAGACGAAAATGATTTTTCTAATGAAATAAAAAATTGTTTAGAGGATGAATTGTCTGTTAAAAAAATAATAATTAATAGAGAACCTGAAATTCAGAGAGGTGAAAAAACTGATATAAAAATTGATTTACTAGATGGATCTGAAAAACTTACAATAATAATTGAATCTAAAGGATGTTGGAATCCAAAAATAAAGGATGATATTAAAGATCAATTAGCTGATAGATATTTAAACTCGACTTCATGTAATTATGGAATTTATCTTGTAGGTTGGTTTTATTGTACGAAATGGGATGAAAGTGATTATAGAAAGTCAGTTAGTTTTTCACAGTTTAAATCAATTGAGGAGATGTTAGTTTACTTTCAAGAAAAAGATAAAGAGTTGTCTACAAATAACAAAATTGTTAAAACTTTTGTTTTTGATGCAACTTTATATTAATCATACAAATCCATAATCAATGCATTATTTATAGAACATAGGAAACTGTACTGAATAAAATTTGATATAATCTATAATTATGTTTTGAAAATAAATTGCAGGTACAGAAATGGATAAATTAGTATTTGGTACAGCGGGTATACCTATTAAGACACAGCCCAGAACATATAATAATGCTTTTAATGATTTAATTGAGCTCAAACTCGGCGGTATGGAAGTTGAGTTTGTTCGTGGGGTAAATATGAACTCCAAAACTCAGGCTGAAGTTAAAGAATTGGCTTCCAACCTTGGGTTAACAATAACAGCGCATGGCCCGTATTATATAAATCTTGCTTCTCCTGAAAAAGAAAAAGTTTCGGCCAGTATTAAAAGGATTCTGGATACGGCAAGGGTTACTTATGCCTGCGGTGGGTACAGCATTGCTTTTCATGCCGGTTTTTATATGGGAGCTGATAAGGAAACAGTTTACAGCCAGATTAAATCAGGGATAGAAAAGATAACAGGCACTTTAAAAAAAGAGAATATTAATATATGGGTACGACCGGAAACAACAGGAAAATCTACCCAGTGGGGTGATATTGACGAGATTGTCAGACTTTCCAAAGATTTTGATATGGTGCTTCCATGTGTAGATTTCTCTCACCTGCATGCAAGATCAGGCGGAGGATTCAATACGTACGATGAATTTGCCGGAATATTTGAAAAAATCGGCAATGAACTAGGTGATTATGCACTTGAAAACTTCCATGCCCATATTGCAGGAATCGAATACACACCAAAGGGCGAGAAAAAACATTTAATGCTTAAAGAATCTGATATGAACTATAAAGACCTGATGAAAGCATTTAAAACCTTTAACGTTAAAGGCATGATAGTCTGTGAAAGCCCAATAATGGAAGAAGATGCAGTTCTACTGCAAGAAACTTACAACAAAGCTGAAGTAAAAAGGTAGATCGGGTAAAACTTAATTGTAAATGATATAAAAACTATTTAAAATCCCTTTTATTTTTTATAATTCACAGTGAACTTTTCTCAATATATCAGTTAAGAAACTTGCAGCTTCTTTATTACCAAATGAAACTAGTTCATCGTTTATACGACTTCCTTTTGCATCGTACAAGTCAGTAATTATTCCTGTAACTTTTTGACCGGTTAGCCCTGGTCTGGTATATATAGTATCTATTACCTTTTCAACTTTTTTGTCTGGATAAAAAGTTTCAATCATATCATTTAGATTAGATGTTAAAGGAGAAGAATGTATCTCAAATACTGTAGTATTTAAACCTTCCGAACTTACTTTTAATAACGTTCCATCTTTTAATTTTATAGTTTTGTTCTTTTCAATTTTTTTAATAGCTCCATTATAAAAACTTGATTTAATTGTATCAAAATCAAAACTCATTATGCGAAAAGCATTTCTAAATTTATCTAGAAAAGTTGGTTTATATTTCGCAGTTTTAACCAAAACATCCGGTTTTTCAGGAGGGATTTTTATACCTATTTTTGGAATAGTTCCGGTTACTTTTCCTTTAGGTCTAATCACTCTACTAATATCTGGTATTTTCATTATTGTATTCCTTAATATTAATTGTAATTTAATTATTCTTATCTATCCTTTAAAAAACATTTCAACAATAAGAATTGACTATTATTGAGTAAAAAACTAACAAACTGTAACAAACTGTTGCAATTTATTTTAGAGCTCAGCTAAAATTCAATTTTGTATACTGAAATTAGCATTATTCAATAATCTTTCCCTGAAACAGATCCTTTATCATCTTTGCGTTTTCCGACAGGTTTATCTGTTCGACATTTTTTTCGATTTCTTTAATTTCTTCTATAACATCTTCTTCAATTGGCGATTGGGGGGATTCTGAGACAAGGACTTTTGATGGCGGTTTTTGGGGAATTTCTTCAAAATCCTGTGAGATTTGCTCAAAATTCTCTTTTTTTGCCGGCGTTGGAGTGACAGGTACAGGAGCTTTTTTAGGAAGTTCTATTTTTTCTGCGATTCCCTGCCTGAAAACTATATTGGGGACAACTCCAAAGACTTTTTGTGTTGCTTTTTCAAATGGTCCCATTTTACTTTTGCTCTGGGCGAGTTTTAAATGCATGTCATTTGCAAAATTTAAAATAATCTTGTCGACATTTATTTCAACAGGTCTTGCGTGTTCGGAAAAAAGTGTTCTTGTCGGGATACTTTCTATATTGGCAAGCAAATTTCCCCAGCTTGAGGCAAGATCACCTATATCAATACTGCTCTGGGATTTTACCGGAACAGATTGATTTTCCTGAACAGCTTCCTGCGCCGGTAATTCTTTTGTTATTGTTGCTGTAGCTGTTTCATGAATAACAGGTTTTGAAACTGACTGAATATTGACAGGCTTTGGTTGTACAGCAGTATAATTTATTTTTGGCGCGCTGATTTGAACATTCCCGCCTGATAATACTGTTTCTAACTTTGTTATTCTTTGTTCAAGATCTTTTATGACTTTAATGTCCTGACGATGAAGAATACTTATCAAAGCCACTTCCAGCCACAAATGCTGTTTTGAGGTGGTTTTCAAGATTTTTTCATGCTCGGATAATTTTTCTATTATCTGCGGAATTTCTGCCACATCAAATTTATCACACTGTTTCTTTAATTCTCCGTAAAACTGGTCGGAAACGTCAATTAAAGGCCTTATTTCCTCAAGGTTATCCGATGTTTTAATCAGCATGAGATTCCTGAAATAGTTCATTAATTCCCGTATAATCTGCACAGGTTCGTTGCCAAGTTCCAGTATTTCGTTAAGTATGCCCAAAAGTCCCGCTGAATTTTTGTCTGCGATTGTTTCAACAAGCTTTAAAAGAGTATCTTCCTGCAAGCAGCCCAGAAGATTCAAAATATCTTTTGCGGCTATTTTTTCCTGAATATTTGCCAGAATGCTTACCTGATCCAGCAGGCTTAGCGCATCTCTCATTCCACCTGATGACCTTCTTGCAATCAGTGTTAATGCTTCATCGTCTATGTTTAGATTTTCAAGTTTGCAGATATGTTTTAGTCTTTCAACTATTAGATCCTGCCGGATTCTTCTGAAGTCAAATCTCTGACATCTGCTTATAATGGTTTTCAGTACTTTATGGGCTTCGGTTGTAGCAAGGATAAAGACAAGATTGGCAGGTGGTTCTTCAAGCGTTTTTAAAAGAGTATTAAACGCTTCCGTTGTCAGCATGTGGACTTCGTCTATGATATAGATTTTATATTTTCCCGCTACCGGTACAAACTGGACTTTTTCAAGAAGATTTCTTGCGTCTTCAACTTTTCTGTTGCTTGCTGCGTCGATTTCAATTACATCTATGGCACTGCCGCTGGCAATATCAACACAACTGGGACAAACTCCGCATGGCTCAAGAGTCGGGCCTTTTTCACAGTTTAAAGATTTGGCAAAAATTCTTGCTGTAGAAGTTTTGCCGGTACCCCTCGGACCGGTAAAAAGATAAGCATGGGCTACTTTGTTTAGTTTTATCGCACTTGATAAAGTTTTTGATATAGCTTCCTGCCCTATCAAATCTTTAAACTGCTGCGGTCTGTATTTTCTGTAAAACGGAATATATGAAGTACCCAAGATTAAAAGCCTCTCTTTTAGACAACATTATAATACGAATTAACCAGCTCGTGTAGAGAGCATTGCATAACTTAGAAAATTTGTTTTTTCTTGTTATGCAATGGTCGATCATTGAAAAGGTGAAAGGCAGTGACGGCGGCGAGGAGCCGGCGACATTGCCTTGACACTGGATTGCATAAAATACTGCTTTTTTAAAGTTATGCAATAGTCTCGTGTATGTTACAATTACTCTATCATAATCAGGATGAATTGTATCGGAACATAAAAAATGGCTCAAAATAAATTAATAAAACCTGAAAAATTACAAAAAGGAGATACTATCGGCGTTATATCTCCTTCCGGCGCAGTCAGGGAAAATACATCATTACAGAGTGCAGTTAGGTACTTTGAAAATAAAGGATACAAAGTAAAAATTGCACCGCATGCCACCGACCGAAAAGCATATCTTGCAGGCTTCGATAAAGATAGATTATCTGACCTTATGCGCTTTTTTGAAGACAGTTCAATAAAGGCTGTTTTATGTTCAAGAGGCGGTTACGGTGCTTACAGGCTGCTTAACAGTATTGATTATGAAAAAATAAAAGCAAATCCCAAAATATTTTTAGGATACAGCGACATTACAGCTTTGCTGGGAAGTTTTTTAAACAGGTCAAACCTTGTAACTTTTCATGGGCCTTTGTTTCTGTCAGATTTTGGAGTTGACAGTGTTGATGAATACACTGAAAAATGTTTTTTTGACATACTGGAAGGAAATATAAATATTCCTTTCAGCTATGATAACCCTGTTAAATACCAGTGCATAACATCAGGAGAAGCAGAAGGAGAATTATTTGCCGGAAATCTTGCAGTACTTGCAGGTTTACTTGGCACTCCATATTTTCCTGATTTAAAAGGGAAAATTTTAATACTGGAAGATGTCGGAGAACCGCTTTATAAAATAGATAGAATGCTTACCCAGTTAAACCTTGCAGGCGTTTTTAACGAGATTTCAGGACTTTTATTTGGAGAATTTACCTCTGTTACCGGTTTTGACAACGAAGAAGTAAACAAACTTACCCCGTACGATGTTGCTTATGAAATAACATCAGATTTAAAAATCCCGACAGGCTTTGGTTTCCCTGTAAGCCATGGAAAAACTAAAGCAACATTGCCATTAGGTGTAAATTATTATTTTAACGCTGATACTTTTAAACTTGTATTAAACGACAATTTTCTGAGTTAATTGCTCAGTTATTAATTATTTTCCCGCTTAGCTGTCCGCAGGCGGCAAGGATGTCTGCACCGCGTTCAAGTCTTACTGTCACTTTTCTGCCGGATTGTTCCAGAATGTACTTGAATATATTTATTTTTTTCGCTGACGGGGCTTTGAAGTCGTCTCTGTTTACAGAATTATATGGAATTAAATTTACGTTATAATTCAGACCTTTTAACAGGTAATTCATTTCTTTTGCAAGTTCAGGAGAATCATTTATTCCATCAATTAAAACATATTCAATGGTAACTCTCCTGCCTGTTTTTTGAGTTAATTGATGCAGAGCTTTTACAACTTCTTCAATATGATACTTTTTCTCAACAGGAATTAACTTCTGCCTCAATTCGTGATTTGGCGCATGCAGGGATAAAGCCAGGGTTAGCTGTCTGTTTTCATTAGACAGCTTTAATATTTGCGGAATAATGCCACTTGTCGAGATAGTAATTCTTCTCATTCCGATTTCAAGCTCTTCATTCAGAAATTTTACTGATTTGATAACATTATCATAATTTAAAAGCGGTTCTCCCTGCCCCATATAAACAACATTGGTTACTTCCAGTCCGGTATCTCTTTGAATTGTCATTATCTGGTTAACAATTTCGCTAACTTCAAGATTCCTGACAAAACCTCTTTCACCTGTTGCGCAAAAAATACAGCCTACCGGACAGCCGACCTGACTGCTTACGCAGGCTGTCAGGTTAGGTCTGTTATCAAACCTCATTAAGACAGTCTCGACTGAATTACTATCAGGAAATTCCAGAAGATATTTTATTGTACCATCTGAACTTAACAACCTCTGCTTTATTTTTGTATCAGAAATTAAGGCAACTTCTTTTAATTTTGACCGAAAATCTTTCGATAAATTTGTCATCTGATCAAATTCAGATGCACTTTTTTTATAAAGCCATGAATGAAGCTGCTTGGCTCTGAATTTTGGCTCATCAAGACTTTCCGCCAGATTTTCCAGTTCAAGAAGAGTCATTCCTGATAATATAACTTTTTTACCCTGATCTATCATATTTATTCCAACTAATCTGTTTTGTTTAACTATATTATCATGACTGAAACAGAATGATATTGTTGCTACTTAATTAAGGAAGTAATAAAAAATACTTACTAATTTTTTATTAGAAGCAGCCTACAAAAATTCTTAGCCACCGCCTTCGCGTCGCCGAAGAATTTTTTCCGCCGTCCCTATTATGATTCTGATATTTATTAAAAAAGGATCAGGGTAGCCTGATCCTTTTTATTTATTTCTTTTGTCCTTTAGGAGGAATTACTTTTATATTTAACTCATCAAGCTGCTGCTGGGACACCGCAGTCGGGGCATCTGACATGAGACACTTTGCCTGGCTGTTTTTCGGGAATGCAATTACATCTCTTATTGACTGGGAATTTGTAAGAAGTGCAATCACCCTGTCAAGGCCGAGAGCAAGTCCGCCGTGCGGAGGTGCGCCATATTTGAATGCATCTACCATAAATCCAAATTTATGTTCAATTTCTTCCTGTGTCATCCCTATAATATTAAATATTTTTTGCTGTAATTCCGGCTGATGGATTCTTATACTTCCACCGCCAAGCTCATTGCCGTTATATACAATGTCATAAGCCAGTGCACGGCAATTTAAAGGATCTGTTTCAAGAGTAGAAATATCTTCAGGATTTGGCGAAGTAAACGGATGGTGAACAGCTACGCATCTCTGCTGTTCTTCATCCCATTCAAACATAGGAAAATCTACTACCCATAACAAACCATGTTTCGATGTATCAATAAGGTCAAGCCTGTCACCAAAATGAAGCCTCAGCCTTCCAAGTACATCAAATACTGTCTTTGGTTTGTCAGCAAGGAAAAATACAACATCACCAGGCTTTGCATTTGCTCTTTGTCTAATTTGTTCCATTTCTGTTTCAGTTAAATATTTTAAGACAGGGGATTTAACTGTTCCGTCAGTATTGTATGTAATCCAGGCAAGACCTTTTGCACCAAATGAGATAGCAAGATTTCTGATATCGTCCATTTCTTTTCTGCTGTAATCTGCAATACCCGGTATATTTATTGCTCTTACGGTTCCACCTGTTTTTACCTGATCTGCAAAAGCGGTAAATAAACTTGTTGCCATTATGTCGCTAACATCAAAGAGTTTTAGGTCAAACCTGATATCAGGTCTGTCAGAGCCGTAAGTTTCCATAGCATCTTTATAAGTCATTCTTGTGAATGGAGCCTGAACATCAATACCGGCAGCTTTAAATGCCCTGACCAGAAGTCCTTCTGTCATATTTATAATTTCATCCTGATCGGCAAATGACATTTCCATATCGATCTGGGTAAATTCCGGCTGTCTGTCAGACCTTAAATCTTCATCTCTGAAGCAGCGGGCTACCTGATAATATCTTTCTATACCGCCTACCATAAGCAGTTGTTTAAATATTTGCGGTGATTGCGGAAGCGCATAAAACTTTGTCGGATGAACCCTGCTTGGTACAAGATAATCTCTTGCGCCTTCAGGTGTTGTATTAATTAATATCGGAGTTTCAACTTCAATAAATTCCAGACTGTTTAAATAATTTCTGATTTCTGTAGTAACAAGATGCCTTACTATTAGATTATTCTGGACTTTTGGTCTTCTGATATCAAGATATCTGTACTTTAAGCGTAAATCTTCGTTTATTTCCTGATCGTCATTTAGAATAAATGGAGGAGTTTTTGATTCACCTAAAATTTGTACAAAATCAGGATATATTTCGACCTCCCCGGTTAAAAGACTTGAATTAGCTGTATCTTCAGGTCTTATTGTAACAATACCTGATGCATTAATGACAAACTCGTCTTTAAGCTGTTCAAATATGCTGTGAACAGCAGGATTTTTAACAGGATCGGATACTATTTGAATTATTCCGGTTCTGTCCCTGACTTCTACAAAAATAATTCCGCCAAGGTCCCTGACTGTAGATACCCAACCTGAAATATTAATTCGCTGCCCGCAGTTTTCTTTTGAAAGTCTACCGCACCAGCTTGTTTTTAATTTTGTTAAATCATTGTTCTGCATAAATTCTGTCATCACCATATTTATTTCTATTTTTTCCTCATAACCTAATTAATTATAACTTGCCGCTAAAATTGAAATTTCAACAGGCACAGGCGCTCCAAGTATTTCCGGGGGAAGGGATGCCTCTCCTTTTAAATTTAAACTACCTGATTTTTTATTAATATTTCCTGTTAAGGGAAATATTATTGACATTTTATAAATGTTACTTTTGTCTATGTTCATTTCTAACATAATCCAGACTGACAGGTCAATTTTTCCGTTTGTTTTATTTATTGTCCCAACAGACGGATGGGACTGATCAAGCTTTATAGAACGTATATTCAGAACTTTATTAATTTTATCAATTTTAAATGTACTGCCTTTCATATCTATAGAACCGACTCTTATGTCCTGATTTAAAAGATTAAAATCAATAGAAGCCAGTCCTTCAAATTCCTGAAGTGACAAAGGATTAGTTTTATTTCCCAGTGTCAGCTTATTTTTGAGTTTAAATTTTGCAAGAGATGGCAGGGAAAAATTACTGGTAGTTTTCTCCTTTTGCTTTACAGAACTGAATACCGAATATTCCTTAATTAGAAAAATAATTACAATACACACCAGTAAAAAGAATAAAAGAAGAAATATATTTTGAGGATACTTTCTCAGATTTTTCATTTATTTGAGTAATCCTTATTTTTGTTAACAAACCTGTGAAATGAAGTAAGTTATATTACTTCTTTAATAACTCTCTATTTATACTAATCTCTCAAAAAGCTAAATTTACCTTAAAAAATCAGATTAATATTTATCATGTAATAATTTACCACGAAAAAAGCAGTCTAAAATGAATTTTACTGATAAAATTGTTGTATTAACGTTATTTACCGGAGTAATGTTGTATAAAGCACCTGTTTACAAGCAATTAATAATGCTTTTTAGTATTAAATTCATTTTTGGATTAAAATTTTAACAGGCTGATATTTTGAATAGAAGTTGATTTTTTAGAATATTACGATTTGTAACAATATAAAACATCTGGAATATTTTACTAGCAACATTTGTAAAAATCAGGTTTTTAAGCTTTTAGAAAAAAATCAACTAATCAGTGGTTACTATAATACAAAGATATTGCTATATTAAAAATTTAGGGTAATAAATTCTTGGAGGTATCTCTAAAATGCCTGACGATAGATCATCAGGTTCTTTTGGAAGTAGCGGGTACATTAGATTCAGTGGGATTGATGGTTCGGGTAGAGTACCAGGACTATTAGACAAAAAAAGATCAAAAGATCAGCATCCGCAACCTGAAAAGGACGATAAAGACGATAAAAAAGAGTTTAAAAGCTCAGAATTTGTGGACAGAAGTGCACAGATTAGAGCTACATTAAATTCTTTGGCAATGCTTAATGTAGCGGATGTTTTAAAGAATAAATCCAATAAAGTAAACTTGCCTCAAACAAAAAAAGAAGATGATGCAAATAAAACAAATTAGAATTAATTTTGTTAAAGTTTAAAAAATTTTGATATTGTTTTAGTTTTTAACCGGATGTCTTTCAATAATTATTAAATTTTTCTACACCAATTTTTAAGTTTTATATTATACTAGGATTAAGTTGAGTGGTTTTTATAAAGAATAGGCTGGAATATGTCAAAAAATGTCGATACAATACCAATAGAGGTTCTTATTTTAACAGTTGATCATGATATTAAGGGAACTGTGCATGTAGCAAAGTATACAAGCACAAACAGGGAATTAACGGATCTTTTGAATGATAAAGAAAGAAGATTTCTTGCAGTTACAGATGCCGAAATTATCAACAGAAAATCTGGCGGTCCGCCAAGAAAATATAATTTCCTTGAAGTACATATGGATTATATTCTTATGGTTCATCCTGCAACTCAGGTTTTATTTAAAGAAAGTACCAGAGCTCAGGAAGATATAGCAAGATTTAGGGAATTAAGAGAAAAACTAAACAGAACTAAGTTTTAATTAAAAATAAAATATTTACATGAAAAACAAGGAGAGAAATCTCCTTGTTTTTCATGTAAATTAAATTCCGGTATAAGACTTCTGCATAACTAAAAAATCGTATTTTTAATCATTAGGCAGAAGCTTAGATATATATTTTTAATTTTTATAGTAAATATACTCAATAATTGTATATAAATATAAATCTTGAAAATTTAATTCAAAGGAACCAACGAAAATGATTCTATAGAACTATAAAAAAATGTACAAAAGGTCATATAATCTTTTTGTTAAGATATGTAACACGTTTTATTAGTTGATTTTATGGGAGAGTTGATTATGGTCAACAGTATCAGCAGTAGCCAATTAAGTAGTACACAACAACTTAAAAGTCCACCGGATCCAACAAAAATATATGAAGATATATCTTCAAAAGTTGGAGCTGACAGTAATGGAATTACAAAAGATCAATTAACATCTTATTTGGAACAGCTTCAGGAAGAAGGGAAAGGCAGTTCACAAGAGGCAAAATTTGTTAGTATGTTGTCAGAAAATTTTGACAAATTATCTGGTAGTAACGGGACAATTACATCTGACAGTTTAAAATCAGGAATGGATTCTATTAAACCTCAGGGAGAGCCACCAAAGGGAGCAGGAAAACCACCAAGTGCATCTGAAGTATTCAGTGATTTGTCCTCAAAGGTTGGAGCTGACAGTACAGGAATAACAAAGGACCAACTGGAAACTTACCTTGAAAAACTTCAGGCAAATGGTCAGGGAGATAGTGAAGAATCAAAACATATCAGTGATTTAATTGAAGATTTTGACAGTGCATCAGGTGGAACTGATAAAATTACTGCTGATAGCCTGCAAACTTTGTTTGAAAGCAAAAAAAGTTCTATGTCTACAGATATACAGGATCCATCAACAATTACTTCCGATCAATTACAACCACCAATAGACATTAGAGTTTAACAATTTTTCTTCATATTCACATAAAGCAATTCTACCCGACGGAATTGCTTTTTTTTTATAAAATTTAAACTCATAGCTCCATATACCAGAATGAGCAAAGCAAGCAACATGCTTATCTGTTACATTAATAAGTTAAATTTAATAATTGTTAACATTTAAAAAATGAGATAAAATTTGTTCTAGTTTCCTTAATATGAATGATCTGTAAATACATAAAAAATATTAAAATAATGAACAGTATGTTTGTTTTTATTTCATGTTTACTTGAGAGAAAAAAATTCATAGAATAATAATAAACAAATTTTCGAAAGGATAGATGAATGAAAGTACATTGGCAGATTTTAGTAGCTCTCGGGCTGGGTGTTAAAAGGCATTGGCATATTATATTTGCACTTATTGCCGGTCTTGTAATGGGTTTAGTTATTCAAACACTGGATAACAAGGAAATTTGGATTAATATACTCGGATTTGTAGGGCAAGCGTTTATTCGATTGATTCAGATGGTAGTAGTACCGCTTGTTGCGAGTGCAATTATTGTTGGTATATCAAGTCTTGGTGATAGCAAACAGTTGGGTAAAATTGGTATAAAAATGGTAGTATACTATGCCATTTTAACAATTTTAGCTGTCACCATCGGTACAGTAATTGCGTTAACAATGCAGCCTGGACAAGGTATGGAACCGTTAATTAATCCTAATCAGGCACATGCTGTACAGCAACAAATAGCAACAATCCAGAGTGACCGATCAAACATTGCTGAATCATATTTAAATATGATTCCAAATGCTTCATCAATTGCAAAAGGAGAATTAGCTCCGATATTACTCTTTGTAATACTTTTTGGTCTTGCGCTTGCAATGATAGGTGAAATCAATAGACCTGTTGTATCTTTCTTTGAATCTGTTTTTGCAGCAACAATGAAGATTACAGACTGGATAATGTGGACGGCAACTCCAGGTGTATTTGCTTTAACTGCTTATTCTGTAGCAAAATCAGGAGTTGAAGTTATTAGCAACACCAGGTTTTACATGCTAGCTATTATACTTGGATTATTGATTCAGTTATTTATTGTATACCCGTTAATGCTTAGAATATTCAGTAAAGTAAGTTTCAGGTCATTGTATAAAGCTGTTGCAGAAGCAATGATGGTTGCATTTGGTACAGCCAGCAGTTCAGCTACATTACCTGTAACAATTGCATGCTGCGAAAGAAGAGCCGGTATCTCAAGTAAAATTTGCAGTTTTGTACTTCCGCTTGGAGCTACAATGAATATGGATGGAACAGCCATGTTTCAGACTATAGCAATTTTAACCATGTGTCAGGCATATGGAGTTCCTCTTGATGTAGTTACAATTTTACAAATATCAGTTCTCGCAATTATTGCATCCAGTGCAGCAGCCGGTATTCCAAGTGGTGGATGGATTACCATAATTCTTATCTTAAGCGGTCTCGGACTTACTGCCGAACAAGTTAGCCAGGGATTTACATTCCTCTTTGCTATTGACCGTATACTTGATATGCTTAGAACCGTAAACAATGTAACCAGTGATACAGTTGTAGCATCGGTAATAGCGGCTAATGAAGGAGAACTTGATTTCGACCTGCTCGGTAATCAGGAAGTATGGAAAGAAGTAGTATAAATCTGCCAGTACATTTCAAATAACAAAAGAGCGCTAAAATTAGCGCTCTTTTGTTATATTTATAATAATTTTTAGTTTCTCAGTATACCTGTTTTTTCTTGTTATACAGAAGTCTATAAGTTATGTTATCAAATTTGCCGCTATAGTGTGATAGATTTAATAACTATTTCTATAATTAAATAATCAGTGTGTTGATTTAATTCAGGTGGTTTTATTCTATAACTGAATAGGTAATAAAGCTATTTAAAAAAATTTAAAAAGAATTATCATTATAATATGCCACTCCTAAAATAAATTTGGGATTTTGAGGAAAAACAGAAGTGGTACGCGGAGCAGGAAGTGATGAATTTGGGAGATCCTTCCTCCTCGGATGAAAATCCGAAATTTAAACTCATTCCAGTACACATATGTAAAATAAAGGAGATTCTTTTATGAGATACCTGCAATATATTACATACACTTTAATAATTATTGGTGCTTTGAATTGGGGAATGATTGGATTATTTAATATTGATGTAGTATCTGCAATCTTTGGCCCAATGTCAGTATTTACCAGAATAATCTTCTCTATTGTCGGATTAGCCGGATTAATCAATTTAATTATGGAATTAACTGTTTGTAAATCACCTTCAAAATGTTATATTTCATAAAATTTGCTGTTAAAAAAATGAGAGGGGTTAAAAACCCCTCTCCTTTTTTTAAGTTTCAGCATAATCCTTGTGACGACAGTATTACTTTACTTAATAATTGTCATAATCTCAGATAGCTGCTTTTTGGCAACTGTAGCTATGTCTGGTGTTTCAGGCTTTCCGATGCATATAAAAGAAACTAACTGAAATGGATGTTTAACTTCCAGTATTTCCTCAAGTTGTTTGTATGCGTATAGCGGAGCTGTCAGCCAACAAGCTCCGTATCCCATGGCATTAGCTGCAAGTAAAAGGTTTTCTATTGAAGCTCCTATACTTAACAGTCCTGAATCTGGACGCATTCTTGAGATTTCGCTATTTTCCAACCCTTTTGCAATTAGTACTTCTTCCATTACGGATATTCTTGGTTCCATTAAAACTGCGATATTAACAGGAGCATCTGTAAAGAAAGTTGCGCATCTCTTGTAAAAATTAATTTTATTTTCTTTACCCTCAGACTCCTTCCAGCTTAGAATCTCATCGTACATATTAATAACAGCCTGTTTAATTTTATTTTTAATATCAGTGTTGTATATAACTTTGTAATGCCACATCTGATTATTTGTTGAACTTGGTGCAACCCTTGCCGCATTGATTATTTTTTCTATATCTTCCAAAGGAGGAATATCAGTCCTGTATTTTCTGACAGAATGACGAGTTTCAATTGTTTCAAAGATATCCATATTATTTTCCTTTTTTCAAATTGATCTATAATTAAATTAATTAATTCTAACTTTACAGAGGAGAACATTAATGTCAAGATTTGGATTTTTCTTTATTTTATTATTCCTGATAATTTTTTTATCTCAGGCTCCTGTTGTAAATTCTCAGGCGAACAACACGCTGCCATATAATTTAAAACGGTCAACCCCCTTTTATAATACTGTCAGATCTGATAATTTTGATAACAATAAAGACAATATACTTATCATTCTTGATAGTTCATATAGTATGAATGATAAAATTAATGGAGAAAGAAAGATTGATATTGCCAAAAGAGTTATTAATCAGGTATTAAGCCAGACTCCTGGAAACGTAAATATTGGACTCAGAGTTTACGGACATAAAACAGGAATTCTCGGACTTAATGCATGCAGGGCTTCAGAACTGAAAGTGCCTGTAGCTCCAAATACGCAGAATATCATTCATAATATTCTTATGGGAATAAGACCTGTTGGTATGACTCCTATTTCTTATTCCATACAGCAGGCTGTAGACTATGATTTTAATGGACTGTCAGGCAAGAAAAGAATTATTCTGGTAAGTGACGGAATGGAAACCTGTGATGGAAGTCCATGCGATTATGTTTTAGGACTTGTTAAAAGAGGAATTCAGTTAAAAGTTGATGCTATCGGTTTTGACCTATCTGAACCGGAAGCTGTTAGCCAGCTCAAATGTACTTCTTTAGCAACAAAAGGTAAATTTTATTCTGCCAGAGATGCGTCTGAACTGACTGACAGTTTAAACAAAAGTTTAAATGTGAATAAAGAAGTTGAGGGCAAAATATTAAATGGTAGATTTTAGATAGTTTAAAATGTATGATGTTATCATATAAATAATAGAACAAATTAGTGGAGAAGGATGAATCATGAATAATAAGACAAGATTAATGACAGTGGGGCTCACTGCATTAGTTGCTTTGAATATTATGCTTGGAAATATGACATATCAGCCTGTAAAAGCTGCTGATGTGCCAAATTATAAACAGGTTAACGCTCTTGAACTTGTTAACAATCCACAAACATATCTAAATCAGAAAGTTAAGATAAAGGCCACTTTTGATAAATTTTCAACGCTAGGACTGGATTACAAACCGGCAATGAGAGAAAGCAAAAACTATATATCTTTTCTTATCAAACGTCCTGATGTAACAAACGGTAATATTCCTCTTTCTGAATTAAAACTGATAATAAAAAGAGAAAAAGCTGAAAAACTTATTGATCTTGAAAGCGGAGACAAAATTGAATTTACCGGAAACGTTTTCTCCTCTGCGTTAAGTGATCCATGGATTGATGTTGAAAATGTCAAGGTATTAAACGCTAAGACAAAATCTGTTAGCAATAAAAAGGAAATGTCTCAGATTAAGTAGTTGGATTTGTTGAAATCTGGATTTTTCTTTCCTTCTTCTATCAGGGTAACAGGTCAGGCTGTCTAGATTTAATAATATGATTACTTGTTAAAAGATTTCAGGATATAAGTAGGATGGGCTTACTAGCCCATCAATTATTAGTAAACAAGATAATATGCAGGCAAATTGTTCTATATAACAGGGATTATGCAGTAAATCGTCAAAACAATTGATATTCTTAATTTTTAGAAGAATAAAAAATTAAAAAATATTTGTAAAATCGAACCGCAAAAAGTTTTAATTCGCTCCATCAGAAAGCTTATTATACAAAATTATCAACTTATAAAACCGCTCACCCTTCGGGCTGGAAAACTTTTTGCTGTATTAGTCGCTCATAAGAGAGTCTAATAAACAGTTTTATAGCTCCAATTTTACCCAAACTTACACTCATATTGATGTTTTTATTATTAAAATTCAAAAAAAGAAGTGGATAAAAAGAAGAACTTATTTGTCAAATTGAAGTGGAAACAAAATAGTTGGCTGGGATAGGAGCATAAGTTTGGGTAAAATTTCCGCAAGAAAACTGTTTAAAGACTCTCTAATAAGCTTTGTGTGAGTTTTTGATTGTATTTTAGGTATACTGCATAATCCCTGTATATAACATCATTATGACTGAGAATCACAAAAAGATTTCAGGATATAAGTAGGATGGGCTTACTAGCCCATCAACTATTAACAAACAAGATAATATGCAGGCAAATTGTTCTATATAACATCATTATGATGTATTGATGGGCAAGTATGCCCATCCTACCTTGTTAATCATTGTTAGATAGTTAATACTCTATAGAATGCAAGTTTAATTTTTCCAATAAGGCTGAAAATCGTGAACGTCTGACATTAATTTTTCATAATCCCCGTCAAACCTAATCCCTCTGTCATCAATATAAACGTAAGCCGGCTCTTTTTTATTTGTTACGTCTTTTATATATTTATCAAAATGATATCTAATAAGCCATTTCCAGACATCTTCACGATTTCTTGTTGTAAAAACCCATATTTCATAATTCAGGGCCAATTCTTCCATAAACTCAAGGGCTCCGTCTTTCGGTTCAAATAATTCTCCATCTTTCCAGCCGGAATAGTTGTTTATCACTCCATCAAAATCAATAAATATTTTTCTTTTCATAAAATATTTCCATTCGGTTCCGTTAACGGAACTATTTTAGCATTAAAAAAAACTAAGATAAACTAAAACTTATAAAAGGCATGCTTTAATGAATTTAAATAAAAAAATCGGAACAAGAATAACAATATTAAGGAAAAAACAGAACAAAACCCTGGAAAAGCTTGCCTATGAAAGTGAAATATCTAAAGGTGGACTCAGTGAAATCGAACGAGGAAAAAGAGAAATAAGAATTTCAACATTACTAAAAATCTGTGATACTCTTGACATAACTTTAAAAGAATTTTTTGATTTTGAGCTGAAAAATTAATTTTTCCAAAAGAGCAATTATTTTTTATGTTACCTTTTTATATAATATAAGAGAGAAGTTAAGAAAAGAGAGATTAAAGATATGATGAGAATTGGATACAATCCTTACAGTTATAGCAGTAGTAACACAAGTTTTTCCGGAATAAAAGATAAAGCTAGAAGCACAGTTAGAGCTGCTATAAATGAAGAATTACAAGATGCTCTAGATAAAGGTTTAGTAAAAACTCTTAAGGGTAAAGTTGTAAATGGCGGAAAAGTAGCTAAATAACTTGAATTGCTAAATAGTGAAAAATATTGTTGTTACTAATCTTTCGGATGTGTCATCCTGAATTTATTTCAGGATCTGTTAATTTTTGAAGATGCTGAAACAAGTTCAGCATGACACTTTTCTCTCTTTAGATAAAAATTCATTAGCAATTTGCGTTAAATAGTTTTTCTATTAGTTATTTTATCAATAAATTTAGTCATTTGTTTTGAAATATAAATTCCACCTAAAGAACCTATCCCCATACCAGTTAAAGATCCTGCAGGTCCTTTTTTTGCAAGTATTGCCCCACCAATACCAATACCAGCAAGAATAGAAACAACATTTATAATTGACTTAATTATCTGTCTAGTCCCATTTGTTATTTTTGATTTAAAATCTTTTGGTTTTGATATTTCTTTAATGACAGCAGGTAATTCTAATCCCAGTAAAATTAATGCACTAATTTTTGGTATACGTAATAAAGCTCTACCTATTGTTTTAGCTAACGTATTTCCAGATAGTTTAATAGCCTTAATATCCCAATTTACCAAAATAGCATTACCAGTTTCATCTTTTATCATCCAAGGAGCGAGTCTGCCAATAGATTGTTTATCAGTAAGTTCAAATTTAAATATTTTTTCCAGCCATTCTCCAATTTTAGTATCATATAAAGGTAGATCCTGATCACATAACCAGACTCCAAATTTTCCCATTTTCCCTAATAATGGTTCAAACAATGTTCCTCTTAAGAAAGAAAATGGATGCTGATATTCTTTGTAATCGTAATTTGGCAGTTCACCTTTAGAAATCTGTTTCCAAGCAGCTTTTAAGTCTCTTGTGTCTTCCGGCAAATTAACTACAGCAAGCGCCACCAGTCCGGCTGCTCTTGAATAATTTCCGTCTTCCACATTATCAGGCAGGGAAGAAATTCTTCTAATCGGGGTTATCGGGCTTAATGCAACAAAAGCAGCTTTCTCCAATTCTTTATTTTGTTCCGTATTATGAACAAAGGATTGAAAAGTATCCTGAATTTTATTTAAATCATCACCAAGTTCTGGGTCAACAATTCTTTGAGATTGTCTTCTGTCTTCCCCGGAACGACGTTCGGAATCGACAGGCTCGCTTTGCTGCCGCCTGTCAGTCAATCGGGTAAATTGCGGATAAAGTTTTAATATATCATTCCCCAATTTATCGCCTTCCTGATTTATTTTAAGCCTGCCAGTACAGCCTCATGCCTTTATTCTTGTTTTTTAGCCATACCAGCATAAAAGGGATCGACCCCTCTATTTATATAAAAACAAAATGCATGAATTTGTTGCGTTTAATTTTGAAATTTTTACAAATTATTTACTGACAGCTTCTTTTTTTGCCTGTTTTGCCGCAAGTTCTTCTGCTCTTCTTTTGTTTGTCAGATACATATTTAATATAGGAATACCAAAACCGAGCATAACGATTGAGTACAACAAGCCTGCTCCAATGGCTACATTAAGAGTTTTTGTTTTCTTTTGTATTTCTGATGTCATCTTGCCGGCGTTAATATCGAGCACTTCATCATGCGTTTTAACACTCATATTATTTATCCAGTTACTGAATCGTTCCAGCTTATTTAAGTCTTTAGGATCTTTTTTTAGTTTAGTTTTGTCATAATTAATTAAATTATTCCCTGCTTTAGTAGCAATTGCCTTGGTTACAACGTTACCCAGCACAAGCCAGTTGACAAAGCTGAAGAAATCTCTTGTACAGGATTCCCTGAATTCGTTATCATCTTCAGCGGAAAGAAATCTGCCTGCAACTGTTGCGGTATATAAAAGCTTAACCTGATTCATTGTCGGAGTCAGTTTCTGGAACTGGAAGCCTTTAATTCCATTTTTAAAGTTAATTGTTCCTTTGGCAAGACCGGCCAATGCCAACATAGCCAGTCCTTTTTTAATAAGGAGTTTGCGTTTTTTGTTTGGATCATCATTACTTACATTTGTCTGGTCGTAATCTTTATATCCAACAAAGCCTTTTTTGCCAGTCTTTTTCTCTGTTAATTTTCTGTTAAAATGTTGAACCACCAGGTTAATAACGCATACAATACCCAAAGCACCTACTGTTTTAGCCTTATTAAGATTTTTAAGCTTACTAATGGCACTTTCAGCGGCTTCACCGTTTGCATTATCTGCAAATTTAGTAAATACGTACTCTCCCATATCCCGCATATCACGAACCAGAAAATCAAGTGAAGTTTCGAGAGTTTTTGTATTAGATCCTTCTCCAATATTAACTTTAATTTTACTTCTACTCTTGATTGCAGCACCAATGGTATTTTCAACTTTCTTGAGTTCTTCTTTCTTAGATGCTGTATTTTCTTTGTGAATCAACCTTACCATACGTTCAACAGGATCGCCGAGTTCATTTTTTGTTTGTTCGGGTAATTTCTTCCATTCTTCCGAATAGCTTTTCCAGACTTCTCCATCAAGTCCTTTTATGCCATTGAATACATTTTCAACATATTTTCTAGTTTTATCCCTTCCTGTACCTTCTGCAGTATCCCAGGATTTTTTCAAAAGGTCCATAGTATCATCATTGACATAATGATTTGTTTCAACCTTCATGAATGGTTTGGCAGCCAGCGCAATACCACTTGCTACAATACCGGCAAGAAAACAATGTGTAATTGTTCCCATTACTTCTCTTCTGAAAGTTTCATCTTTTGCATGTTCATTTCTTTTGGCATCTATATATGTTCTAGGCAAGACCATTCCAAAAATATCGGCTGTAGCTGCATTAAACGCATCATTGTTAGCAATCAGATTCATAAATGAGTTGACATAGGCTCCTTTAAAAGCAACCTTGTTATCAATATTTCTGCCCAATTTATAATTATTCAAGTTTGTATTTGAATCGATATTTAAATTCATCTATTATGATCCCTTCAACTTTTTTTGTTGATATTTTACTAAAACACCTGAATATTAAATGTTGTTATTTATTTAGTAAATATTTTTTAAATATGCAACTAATTCTTAATTGTCTTGACTGCCTCCTTAATTTATTTTTTATTTAATCTTCAAATAATCTGCAAATTAATTTAGCTGATTTTACTGTTCAAATTGTTCGAGCTTTTTATATCTGAATTTGTATTATTTTGTGTTAACTTTTGTGCGGCAAGTTCCTGGGTTCTTTTTTTGTTTGTTAGATACATATTGAGTATAGGAACGCCAATTCCAAGCATTACGGTTGAATATACAAGTCCTGCGCCTATAGCTGTATTTAATAACTTGAGTTTTTTGGCTTTACTAACTGCATCTATAGTTTTAGATCTTTCCATATCCAATATTTCACTGTGTGTTTTTATACTGGTACCGTGAGACCAATCCCAGAATCTTCTCAGAGGATTTGTTTCATCATGAATTGATTTATACGTAATTTGTTTATCTTTTCTTGTTCCAAAATTAAACATGCTCTTGTTAGTATCTTTAGACCATACAATACCCTTGGTTACAAAGTTACCAAGTACAAGCCAGTTGAGATAACTGAAGAAATCTCTTGTGCAGGTTTCTCTTAGTTCGTTTTTATCGTCTGATGCAACAATTCTGCCTGCGACTGTTGTGGAATAAAGAAGTTTTATTTGGTCCAGACTCGGATATATGTTTTTAAATTCAAGTTTTTTACCCATAAATAATAAATTTAGACCTACCAGAGCCCCAAGTCCCATTAATTTGCGTAGTTTAAGTTTTTCTTTCTCTTTTGGATCTTTTACTTCACAATCATTGTGTCCAAAATCAGCATATCCAACAAAGCCTTTTCTGCCCGTATCTTTATTAGTCTTTTTCCTGTTCAGGTACTGGGTTGAAAAATCAAGTGTACAAAGAATAGCAAGCGGAATAGCAGCTTTAATTTTATTAGATGTTTTAAGCCTGCTTATTGCCTTATTAATAGTCATACCGCTTTCTTTTCCGGCGTATTTATTAAATACATGCACTCCCATATCCCGAGTATCCCTTACAAGATATTCAAGGGTTGTATTTAATTCCTTTTTATCTACATTTACTTTTATGTCTTCTCTGGCTTTAATTACTGCACCGATAGAATCCTGAACTTCTTTAAGCCCTTCCTTGACCTGTTTTCTGGAAAGATCCGGATTTTTAATAAGTTCAGTCATTTTTTTAACAGGATCGGTTAAATGTATATTTTTATCATCTTTTATTTTATTTAACAGTTCATCCCAATTTTCCTGTGAAAATTTATTCCATTTTTCACCATCTCGGCCTTCAATGCTACAGAAGACTTTTCTTACATAATCTTCTGTCTTTTTGCCGTTTTCATCTTTAGCACTGTCCCATGCCGCATTTAAAACATCCATTGTTTCACTGTTTGCCCATATGGTTGTTTTAACTTTCATAGCAGGCTGAATTGCAGCAGCAACTGCGAACGCAACAAATCCGGGCAGTACGTTATTATTTATTGTTCCGGAAATTTCTCTTCTGAATGTTTCAATAGCAGCAAATTTATTTCTGTGTGCATCAATAGCCGTTCTTGGTGTAACCATGCCAACCACATCAGTCAACCCGGTGCTAAAAGCCGGATTGTTTTGGGCAAGATTCATAAAAACACTCACCGCATCAAGAGGACCCGCTTTGAAAGAGACTTTGCTCTTATTACTACTTTCTGCTCTGGTATTATATAAATTTGCATTTGTATAAACTTTCAAATCCATTAAATGTGGGTCCCTTATAAAATAATATATGCTCTCTTCACATTTTATTAAAACGTGTAATAGCGAAAAATTGTTAGGATTACACTAATTAATTTCAATTATTAAGTTTGTAAAGAGGTGAAATCGTTATTTTTTTTTAGAATTTTATGGGCATATTAAAACAAAATGAAAGATTTTAAAATTTAAATAATCAAAAATGGCAAAAATTATTTAATAAAAATACGAGATAATATAAAATAATTTTGTTTAATAAAACTTAATAAATTATGAAATTTCAATGTCCAATTAAGATATCCTTACATTGATATTTTTATAATTTTAAAATCAACATCATTAGAACAGGGTTAATGTACGTTTAGAAATTTTGAGACCGATACATAACCTTAAAAAATCAGCATTTTGTACAATCCAGTGTCAAGGGTCGACTAACAAGAAAAAACAAATTTTCTAGATTATGTACTGATCTCATTTTTGATATACTTTTATTGAGGTTATTTAAATTTAGTTGGTAATAACCGTAAAAAGCGGAGCGAGGTATATTTTAAATGGATGAACTTCTAACATTAATAGAAAATCAGCCTGACAATATAAACGCAAGAATGAAACTGGTTAAAAGATATATAGATAATCAGGATTATAAAAACGCAAAAAACATTCTTGAAGAAGTAATTGCACTTGATCCTAATAATCCTGACGCAAATTTTATTCTGGGACAGTTATATGAATTTGATGAAGACTTTCAAAAAGCGGTTAACTGTTTTGAAATATTAGTCAAATTACAGCCAAATCCTGAAATAAAATACAGGCTGGCTGGACTTTATGAAAATATTGATGAATACGAAAAAGCTCTTGAAATATACAATGAGCATTACAAAAAAAATCCGTCTGATAGTGAAGTTTGCGAAAAAATTGCTCATGTTAATGCTATTCTTGGCAATCAGGAAAAATCTGTTGAATGTTACAACAAACTGTTAAAAAATGATCCCAATAATATTGTTGCGCTTACACAACTTGCGGATCTGTACGAAAATACTGACAAGTTACTTTGTTATGTAACAAAGGCAAGAGTTCATGAACAGGAAGGAACTTTTTCTCATGCCATTTCCTGTTACAAAAAGGCACTTAATGAAGCAGATAATCCTCAAGATGTTATGTATGTAAGGCAAGCAATTGCAGAAATTTTTATAAAACAGGAAAATTATCTAAAAGCTATCGACGAATATCTGGCTATTTTAGAACATGACAGCAATAATTACAAAATTTATAAAAGTCTTGCAAATTCTTATATTCAGCTTAACAATCCTGAAGCTGCGGCAGAAGCTTATGAAAGAGCGTATGAAATTTATCCTGAAGATACAGAAGTATTGAAAGAACTTGCAGATATTTATCTTGAAATTGAAAACAATGAAAAAGCTCTCAATTTACTGGAAAAAATTGTTGCAATCGAGCCTAAAAACTTATCCATGCGTGTAAATCTTGCTAAATGTTATATTGCGCTGGAAATGGACACAAAAGCACTGGACGAGTTGAATTTTGTACTAAAAAATGATCCTAAAAGTGTTGAAGCTATTGGAGTTCTTGTTGATTATTACATAATTAAACAAGATACACAGAAAGCTCTTCAATATACAAATGAAATTAAAAAATATATTCCGAAAAGTCCATTCGGATATAAAAAAGCTGGAGAACTTTACGAAACTTTAGGCGAAAATTTTGCTTCTCATTATAATTTTGGAATTTACCATGATTTAAAAGGGGAAAAACAGTTAGCTATAGACGAATTTACCTGGGCACTGGATTGTGCCCCCGGAAATACAGAAATTGTAATGAAACTTGCTTCTTTATATGAAGATATTTCAGAAGATTATATAGCAGCAGAATATTATCAAAAGGCTTATCAACTGGACAATACAAATATTACCGCATTAAAAAGAATGAATGACATTTACTGGAGAAAAAAAGACTACCAGCAGGTAATTGACATTAGCAGTGAAGTTTTAAAAATCAGTAGTAACGACAAAGATACACTCTTAAGACTGGCAGAATCACATGACAAGTCAAGAAATTACGATCTTGCCATACAAAGTTATAAAGATTATCTAAAACTGGCACCTTTATCCGTTAAAACAGATAAAGTAAAAGAACGTCTGGAAACATTGGAAAAGAAACTCAACGGTGATGACGAAGAAGGCTTGTTAGATAAAATTTTTAATTTTTTCAGCAAGAAATAAAGTTTCGGGTTTCGCAATAAGGACAGCGGAAAAAATCTTTGGCGTCGCAAAGGCGGCAGCTATAGTAAAGGCACTCAATAATTATACATAAATATAAATTTGACATTATACAAGTATTTTTTTACTTATTGGATCGCTGTTTAAAAAGTCAACTGCTTTATCAAGGCTGCCCGGTTCTGATAAAACTGTGTAAAAGTTTTCTTTAATGGTATTAGCTTTCTGGATTCCTCCAATAAATGTTTCTTTATTAAAGGGGTTTTCATGTAAATATTCAAAAAAGCCTGTATTTATCAAAAAGTCTTTTACAAGGTTAAACTGGTTATTTTGCAGATAACTGCATAAATAAGTCGCAAACCCTACCTGCAATCCATGCATCCTTGGAACTTCAGAGATCATATCCAGAGAATGAGAGATTAAATGCTCACTACCGCTGGCAGGTCTGCTTGATCCTGCTATTTCCATTGATATTCCGCTCATCAAAAGGGAATTGACGAGATGATAAATAAATTTATTACTTTTTATGTCCTGTTTCTGGTAGTTTAAAAAATCTATGACTGTATTTTGAGAAATTATATAAGCAAAATCATTAAAACTGTCCTGGTCTTTTTGTACAGCCACTTTCCAATCCCATCCGGCAGTTATTTTTGAAATTAAATCTCCTATGCCTGAATAAATACATGAAACAGGCGAAGTTTTAACAGCTTCAATATCTATAATTACACCGTAAGGTATTCTTGCGTTTACAGATTTTCTTTTGCCTTCGACAAATAATGAAGAATTCGGACTGCAAAAACCGTCATTTGATGTGGAAGTAGGTACACTTATAAAAGGCAGTGCAAGGACATGTGCGCAATATTTACTGTAATCCAGCGCTTTACCACCGCCTATGCCAACCAGCGCATTTACTGATTTAGGAATACTGAAAGCTGTATGAATTATATTTTCAATATTAATTTCATCAATTGTTAATTTATGAACGACTTTTATGCTGGCATTTCTTAAGCTTTTTTCTATTTTTTCCCCGTATATTTTATCTATTCCTGAACTGTAAAAAATAGCAATGTTATCAAAATCAAATTCTTTTATTCGTTTACCTATAAGATCCAGTTCATTCTCACCAATTTTTAATATAGAAGGTATCGATATTTTTAGTTGACAGGATTTAACCATCTTTTAAATACTCCAAAATTTCATTGTAACCCGTAAAAGGAGTTACATTTACGTTGTTTGCCTTACACAACTCAAGAAGTCTCTCTCTTGCAAATACTTTATCAGCCAGTTTTGCCGCCTCAAAATCAGGACCTCCGTCTCCGGCAAAAACAGAAAAATCATAACTTTTTCTGATAGAATCAACTGCTGCTGCTTTATTAATACCATAATTTTCTGAATAAAACTTTCTTGTCGTGTCAGGCTTGATTATTACCAGACCAGACTCTGGTGCATAGTAGCTATCATTGCTTATTATTGTAACAAGATTTTCTACATTCAAATATTTTAATATAACTTTAATATAAAAATCAGCACCCGCACTGACAATATAGTATCCGATATTATTTTTACTGCAGTATTTTGCTGTTTCTACAAAACTTTCTTCTATAGGCAGAGATAAAATAAAATCGTAAAACTCTTTTTCATTGAGCCTAATTTTTGAAAAAATACGAGTTAAAGCTTCAATATGCGTTATTTTATTTGCAAGATAATCATCCCATGGTTGAATATCTTCAGGTGTTAATAATTTATCTACTGTGTACCAGAAAAAGTCTTTTTTACTTATAGTACCGTCAAAATCAGAAATTAAAACTCTATTTCCCTTACTAGACATATCTTTAACCTTATTATTCTCATTATTATTCATAATTATAATCTAAATTTATCAGAAAATATATTGACACATTTAAAATTATAATTTAGAATAATTCTTAGTTAAGAAATATTCTAAATTAGCTAAGGTTGTAAAACTTAGCTTGGAATTGAGAGGTTTAAGATGAAAAAGTTTAAATGTACAGTATGCGGTTATATTGCAGAAGGAAATGAAGCACCGGATTTCTGTCCTGTATGCAAGGCTCTTAAGGAAAAATTTGTTGAAATTCAGGAAAAAGAAGACAAAACAGCGATGAATTTGAGCGCACACTGGGATGGCGAAACAGAAGAAGTCGGCATGTATCTTGCTTATGCAAAGAAAGCTGAAGAAGAAGGCTTTCCTGAAATTGCAGCCGCATTTATTAAAATAGCAGTTGAAGAAGGCTATCACGCAGCACAAATTTTCGAAATTCAGGGACATGTCAAATCAACAAAAGAAAATCTTGAATGGAGAGTTGAAGCTGAACTTGGCGCACAGAAAGCAAAAGCTGAAGCTGCAATGATTGCAGAAGAAAACGGACAACATAATGCAGCAGAATTTTTTGCAAGAGCCTCAAAGGATGAAGGCCGCCATGCCTCCATGTTTGAAGGATTATTAAAGAGACATTGTAATCAATAGACATTGATAACTGCTTTTAACCATATTTATACCTCCTTGCAATCAAATTATATTTGTCATTCAGGGGGTGTAAAGCAAGAGTGGCGTGTCAAAATGGAGGTATTAAGCCAACATCAGAGGCGCAGTTCATCCTCATGTGCTGCGAGAGTAACATTCTCGGCGATAATAGAAATTTAGGATCATGAAAATAGAGGATTAAAAAAGAACCCTCCTTGTGTACAAGTACATTAAAGAGGAGGGTAACATAATAAAATCTTTATCAACGCTAAATAATATGTACTGGCAAATGCTGTATTTGTAATATTTATAGGATTAAATTGGTATCTTGTAATAGATGGAAGTCCATATTAAGTCATATAATTATAAGATTGGTTTCTGATTGATACATCTTGCCAGTATATATTTCTTAATTTTGCTCTTGCGTTTCTCTTGCTATCTCTGTCAGAATTGTTTAATTTGGAAGTGGCAGCACTGATTTCGTCAGCGTCAAGTTTACCGTCACCATTTGTATCTGCATATTTAGTAAGTACTAATAGTTCATCTATGTCTATATTTCCATCTGTTTTAAGTACTAGGTCCATAGCGTCAGCAAGATCTGTTCCATATTTTGCAGCAAATTCAGTTTTTGAAACTTTTCCATCACCATCTTTATCCAGTGAATTCAGTTCTGTTTCGCTTAATTTAATTTTGTCAAATTCTGCTTTTAATTTAGCTGCTTCACTACTATTTTGTAGTGCACTCATCGCTGATTTTTTTTCTGAATCGCTAATTATTCCATCATTATTCTTATCAGCATATCTGATGAATGCCTCATGTTCAAGTACTGAATATGTTCCGTCATTATCTAATAATTTATCAAGACCATCCATCTCGTTTTTTTCAGGTGGGGTTGTATTACTTGCAGATGTTGACGAAGATGAAGATGATGTAGCTGAGGAAGATGTTGATGTAGATGTGGATGTGGATGTAGTTGCATCTGTAGCTGTAGTTGTACTGGTATCATTATTAAATTGTCCAGATAACATAGGTACATATTGTCTGCTATATTTTGCTAATTTATTATAAATTGCCTTTAATTGATCTTTTATTGAAGAGCTTGTGCTACTTGATGTATTTGAGGTACTTGTGCCAGAAGAACTTGATAAACTTGAAGTACTTGAAGTACTTGCTGAACTGCTATCAGAATTTCCATAAAGTATAGGGTAATCTTTTTTTACAATTTGAAGCTCTTTATCAAGTAATTTTCCATCACCATCCTGATCAAACATTTCAACAAATGCTTGATATTCAACGCGGGAAATTTGTCCATTACCATTTATATCAACAAGTTTTGTAATATCAGAACCAAATTGCTGTGAAAATTCATCAGTTTGAACTTTTAAGTCATCATTTGTACCATAATTTTTATCGATATTTAACAATTCACCGTATGATGAACCAATTGATTTAACTTTACTTTTAAGTTCTGTTACTTTGCTGGAATCGCTTTTTAAAGATAAGAATGTTGCCTGCTTTTCAGCTTCTGTTAATTCTCCATTACCGTCTGTATCAGCTAATTCCATAAATGCCATATGCTCTGACCAGCCAATTTTTCCATTGTTATTTAATATACTGTCCAGATATTTTCTTTCTTCCTCAGTATATTGAACTTCACCGCCAGTTTCACCTAAACTCTGGGTTACAACTGATCCATCACCTGTTTCACCTAAACTTTGAGTTACGACTGATCCATCACCTGTTTCACCTAGAGTTTGAGTTACAACTGATCCGTCACCCGTTTCACCTAAACTTTGAGTTACGACTGATCCATCACCTGTTTCACCTAGAGTTTGAGTTACAACTGATCCGTCACCCGTTTCACCTAAACTTTGAGTTACGACTGATCCATCACCTGTTTCCCATAAACTCTGGGTTATAGCTTTCTCATTACTTGTCCCACCTAACGTCAATGTTATGTTTGTGGGATTATCATTTATAATATTAAAAGAAAAGATACTTTCATTATTTAAATTATTTGAAGCTGTTTTTTTATTATTGCTGCAACTTCCTATATTTGTTTGATTAATAAAATTAATAAAAGTAACTGTTTGAGACATTTTATTGTTCTCCTTATATTTTTTCTATAAATTAGAGACTGTGTCACATATATATATAAAAAAAAGAAAGTATATAAAAAATCAATAAATAATATATATTTTACAATTATTTACATAACGAAATCTGTAACAGGCAAGGTCTCTTAATTGAATATAAAGAGAAGAATGTAAAAAACCACCTTAATAAGGTGGTTTTTTATGTTTATTAAGTATAAGATTTTAAGCTGCAGTTGCCGGTTTTGATTCTGTTTTTGGTGCTTTTGGAATTGAATTTAAAGCATTTTGTGCATCAGCTTTTACAGCCGGGTTAGTTTCTGTCTTGATAACTGTATTGAATACTCCTGTGAGAACTTCATTATCTTCAGGTTGTGCAAGATACCTTAATGCCTGGATACCTGCTGATTTAACTTCTGGTGAACCTGTTTTAACGTTATTTTCAATTTCAGGCATACCAGGTAGTTGATAAAGTGCTACAGGTGGTTGATTTTCTGCTTTTAACTCTTTATTTACTTCTTCTCTAAGGTTCTTTTGGATAATAGCCATTGTCCACATGCCGATTATTTTGTTTCCTTCAGCCATTTCTTTCAGTGATGGCTTTTGGAGTTCAACCTTTTCCTGATCTGTCAATGTTGCACCTGATTCCTGTTTCTTTGCCAATTCGATTTGTTTTGGAGTTTTATCAGGTAATTTACTTGTATCTTTAGTAACTATACTTTTTAAGTTATTGAAGATTTCTTCGTTAATTAACTCAGCTGATTGTGGTGTATGTGATTGTCCAACTTCAGCAATCTTTTCAATTGCTTTTGATTGTTCTTCAAGATTATCAGACTTTAGTGATTTATTTAATGCAGCTATATCTATTTTTTCAGTTTTTTTTTCTGTATCTTCTTTAACTTTTGGTTGTTCTACCGGAGTTTCTGTTTTAGCCGGAGCTGGTTGTTTGTCAACAATTGATGGTGGCGGTGGAGTTGGAGCTTCCTTAACTTCTTTAGGAGCTTTTGGCGTTATTATTGGACATGGCGCAACCATTGGCTTTGTATATGCAGATGGTTCCTCTCCGTATATTTCTGCATTGGGTATATTAAAATTGGGATTAGGTGCATAATTATACATTGGTGCTACAGAATTTGATGGTTGTGGAGCACTTCCATATGCTTTTGCATTAGGGACATTAATGCTAACAGCAGATACTGATTGTGCAGGTGCTTGTACTGGTAGCATTTGTTGCATTGGAGGCTGTTGCATTGGATATACCGGTGGTTGATACATAACTGGAGATCCCATTGTTGATTCCATTTTTTTCCCCTTATCTATAATAAGTACTACTTTTTGTTTTTTTTCAACATTAGATTAAAATCAAAAGGGTTTAATTTATTGCTATTAATTCAAACATATATTAAGTGATTGTTACATTTATTATTTACAAACATGAAATTTGATGATTTTAAGAATGATTTTTCTTTTCAGTGAAATGATGTATGCGAATTGAACAAAATTATTAGATATTAAGACATAATAATTTGCTCTTTTGACTTTATTGCTGCTTCTTTACCTCTAAAATATTTGAAATTCTAATGATTTTCATTTTTCCCCTTTACTTACAGGATAAGACCGATGCATAACTTCAAAAAAGTAGCATTTTGTGTACTCCAGTGTCAAGGCAGTACTGCTGGATTCTCGCCACCTTCGCGTCGCCGAAGAATTTTTTCCGCTGTCCTTATTCTATGCTTCCAGCACTTTATTAGAATTGATTTCTTCTTTGGCAGAGATAATGAAATCAGTCATTTCTCTGACTGCCCCTTTACCGCCTGGTTTTGAAATTACATAATGACAAATTTTCTTGACTTCTTCCACTGCATCTTTTGGGCAAAATGCAAGTCCAACCTTTTCTAATATACTAATATCAGGAATATCATCGCCTATATATGCAATTTGGGAAAAATCGAGATTGTATATATTCATTAATTCCTGCATAACAAGCATTTTGTTTTTTGCTCCCTGATATACATGTGTAACATCAAGGTCTTTAGCTCTTTTATCAACAATAGGAGATATTCTTGCGGTTATAATTGCGGTTATAATCCCTTCTTTGACAAGGCTATACATGCCATGCCCATCTTTTGCATTAAATATTTTAAACTCTTCACCCTTATCATTATAAATTATTTCGCCGTTTGTCAGTACCCCGTCAACATCAAAGGCGACGAGTTTAATTTGTGCAGCTTTTAACTTCAATTTGTCCATCAGGCAACTCCGGCTTTTAAAAGATCGTGAATATGAATAACGCCTTCCGGCGTACCATTTTCAAAGTTGATTATAATTGATGTGATTGAAAATTTTTCCATTATATGAAGAGCTTTTGCAGCAAGTTCATCTTTTCCAATGTTTTTGGGATTTAGTGTCATCACATCTTTCACAGTTAAATTTGAAATATCTTTATGTTTTATTACAGTTCTTCTTATGTCACCATCTGTCAAAACTCCGCAGGTTTTACCTTCATTGTTTATAACAATAGCCATACCAAGCTTTTTATTTGAAATTTCCAGAATAGCTTCCTGAAATTTAATATTTTCCTTTACTACAGGCAAGTTTTCTCCGGTAACCATTAAATCTTCAACTTTATATAGTAAACCTTTTCCAAGACTGCCTGACGGGTGAAAAAGGAGAAAATCTTCCGAAGTAAATCCCCTTTTCTTAAGTAGACAAACTGCAAGAGCATCACCCATAGCCAATGTTGCAGTAGTGCTGGCAGTCGGAGCCAATCCTAAGGGGCAGGCTTCTCTTTCAACCGATATATCCAGAGTAATATCGCTTTTATTAGCAAGAGTAGAAGTTAATTTTCCAGTGAGAGCTATCAATTTTACGTCGAACCTTTTTATCAGGGGCAACAACTGAAGCAATTCAGCTGTTTCTCCGCTGTTAGATATCGCCAGCACCACATCATCTTTTGTTAAAATACCTGAATCTCCATGAGTACTTTCAGCCGGATGCAGAAAATATGAAGGTGTACCTGTACTTGAAAATGTAGCCGCTATTTTTCTCCCAATATGACCGGATTTTCCCATCCCTGTAACAATTACTCTACCCCTGCATGAGTACAAAATATTGACAGCTTCTAAAAAAGGTGTCCCCGTTCTTTCTATCAATCTTGTAATTGAAGAAGCTTCTATCTCAAAGACTTCTCTTGCCAATTCAAGAATACTTTTTTCCGATATATTAATTTGGGATAAATCAATCGTATTTGCCAATTCCAACCTCCAGAAAGGATTTTTTCCACTCTCTATATTTATTATATTATTACCTTTGATAAATAAAATGCAATTTTTATAAAAGAAAACCTTTGCATAACGGGTAAAAATTTGTTTTTTCCTGTTATACAGTTGTCTCTAAAGTTATTTGTATAGTCTGTTCTGATTTGTCTTTTAGGTATTTTAAAAAAAGTTATTAAGAAATATTAAAAAGTATTAAAGTTTTTTAACAATATGTCGATAAGTTTAATATAGACAGATTATTTGATTTAAATCAGGTTACAATTTCGTTTTATAAATTGCAACACCTGTAACAAAGCGGTGATGAATCTTAATCAGACGATTTTGCAGTTTATTTCTGTATTTTGTAACTGTTTTTGTCAATTAACCGATATTAATTGGTCTAATTCATTTTCAATGCTGTAAAAAGCAGTATTGATCGTCAAAATTGTGATAAAGCAAAGATCTTATGCTTTATGTCATTTGTATGTTGATATTTTTCGATAAGAATTGCAGGGAAATATGCCTTTAAGGATATTGCACTCAAAAAAAGATACGGTTTCAATCAGGCCGCTACTCACAGATAAAGCTGAAAAAATTATTAATGATATAAAAACACTAATGATAAATGAAAATTGCAGTCATTTAATTCTTGATTTAAGTGACTTTAATCTTTTCGACAGTATAAGAATAGGTACTATCATTGCAACATATCATTTTATCCAATTTATGGAAGGGCAGATTGTGCTTATAGTTGATGATAATCTTGCCGGAAAAACCATAGAAAATCTCAAACTAAAAAATACAACAGTAATAACAGGAAAGAAAAATACTGTTATTAGTAATATTGCTTAATTTTTACACTTCACTTAATTTTGCGACTTTTTAAAAGAATCTTCTGGAGGCATACCGCCCAAATTAGCATTTGCTTTTAATTGTGAAACTTCCTGTTCGGAAAATCCTGTATAATAACCCCATCTTGGATCTTTTTTTATAGCATTTTGAATTCTCGGATCATTTTTATCAGGTTCTGATTTAAGTTTTTCTAAATTAGCTGCATTACATGCTGTATTCCATGTTTTGTTGCCAATATCCAATTTTATCCTCCTTTTGAATATATCTTATATATTAATAAAAACCAAAGAATCACTAAAATTGCTCAATTTTTCAAAAACTATTTAATACGGTTATAAATGGTTCGATTTTCTTTTTACAAGATTGCCTATGACAGCAGTCTACGGTTGGTTTTTAGTGGAATAATTTGAAAAGATATAAACATAACTCCCCGTTTATTTTTCGTAATTTTATTTTCCGATGCAGAAGTTGGAAAATATATTTTCCAGAATTTCATCGGTAACAACCTCCCCTGTTATTTCACCGAGGCAGAGTAGGGCTGTTTTTAAGTCTATTGAGATAAAATCCTGAATTTCTTTGTTTGTGCAGGAAATTTTCGCATTTAATAAGGCTCCTTTAGCTTTTTGCAAACATTCCTGCTGTCTCAGGTTTGTTGAAAATTCACTCTCTTGCATATTTTCAGATGACAGGATAATTTTTTCGATTTTTTTTATAATTTCGTTAAATCCCTGACGGGTTTTTGATGATACGTGAATGTAGCCGGCAAGATCGCTGTTAGCATTGAGATCAGCTTTAGATGCTATCTTGATGTGAGGTTTGTCTTTTATTTCTTCATAGATAATCTTGTCTTCATCAGTAAAACCCTGCTCGGAATCAATAGTAAAAAGCACAAGATCAGCATCTTTAATACAGGATTTAGAAATATTAATCCCTATTGATTCAATTTGATGGCTTTCATGCTTACTTTCAATTTCTCTTATTCCTGCTGTATCTATCAAAGTAACAGGAATACCGCCTATATCAATGGTTTCTTGCAAAATATCTCTTGTTGTCCCGGGAATATTGGTCACTATTGCCCTGTCCATATTTAAAAGGGTATTAAACATGGAAGATTTACCAACATTCGGCTTACCAGCAATAACGACTTTGATCCCCTGCCGCATTAGATTAGAGCTGTTAGTCGAATTAAGTACACTGTCTATCTTATCTATTAAAAATTCAATTTTTTCTCCAATATAACAATATTCAGGTTCATTAACTTCCTCTGGAAAATCAATTGCGGCAGTTATTACAGAAAGAAGATTTATAAGTTCGCTTCTAAACTGATTTATCAGGACGTGTAATTTGCCGGACAAATTATAAGCTGATATTTGGGTAAATTTGTCAGTTTTGGAATGTATAAGATCAAGAACGGCTTCAGCTTTGGAGAGATCTATCCGGCCATTTAGGAATGCCCTTTTGGTAAACTCTCCCTTTTCTGCCATTCTTGCTCCGGTTTCAATGCACAGGGTAAGAATGTTTTTAACAATATTAATACCCCCATGACATTGAATTTCAATGACATCTTCTCCGGTGTAGCTATTTGGTGATTTAAATACAAGAAGTATAACCTCATCCAGAAGAATGCTGCCTTGCGGTTTGTATATCCAGCCATGGTAAATATGATTTGCCTTAAGTTCAGGAAATATTTTTTCATCAGGAGAAGATGAGAATATTTTAGAAATTATTTCTGTTGATTTTTCACCGCTTAATCTAACAATACCAACCCCACCAGTTCCTAGTGGGGTCGTTATTGCAGCTATTGTATCGTTAACGCTGGTAATCATTTCAACTATTTTTCTTCCTTAACAGGAGTAATATTTTTAGCATTTTGCATAGTCTTAATATCAACATTATTAATAACTTTTTGTGCTGCTTCCTCAGCATCAATCTTTTTGTTGATCATAACAGTTTGAATAACCTGAATAACATTACTTACAACCATATAAAGCAAGACACCTGCCGGAATAGGGACAAATATGAAAGTTAAAGTAATCATTACAGGCATCATCTTTGTCATCTGATCCTGCATAGCTTTCTGAGCAGGATCAGCAGCAGCAGAATTCATATTGCTCATATATTTTTGAGATAAAAACATAGTTATGCCAAATAAAACAACCAGTATAATTACATCAATATTAAATACCGTTGTTGACGGAGTAGTCTTTGCTGTAGCAATCAGGAATGATCCATCTTTTTTGAATGAAAGATTTTCAACTTCTCTGGTATTATTATTGGTAACCAAAGCTTCTGCCTTAGAGATATTGTTTAACTCATCGTATGTGCAATTTAGCTGATTCAGGTTGAGCTTGAAGGTTAAAGGTTTTCCAGGTTCCAATTTTATTGATCCCTGAGGGTATCTGTTTCTGTCAAGCTTTAATCCAAATTCAATATCGTTTTGTTTGGGGGATTCGCCTGCTGTTTGTGCTACATCAACATTGTCAATCACTCCGTTATTTTTTGTATAGATTGTAATCTTTTTATTTATAGAGAATTTGTCATCTCTTTTTAGCCCGAATTTATCATCACCTATAACACCAGCATGGCTTTGTATAGATGAATAAAGCTTATCTATAAATAAAAACGGAGCATTTGCAGATGTATAAATAAACTGCGGACTGATAAGAGCTGTATAAAGTAAAATAAATATAGGCATTTGTATCAGTAAAGGAAGACATCCGCCAAACGGGTTGAATTTATTCTCTTTATAAAATTCCATCATCTTCTTCTGCATTACCTGAGGGTCATTTTTATATCTATTTTGTATTTCTTTAAGCTTTGGCGAGAGAATCTGCATTTTTCTCATTGATCTTTGCTGGGAATCGCCTAATGGCCACATAGCAAGTCTAACTATTACAGTTAAAAGAATGATTGCAAGCCCATATCCGCCCGGAATATGGCTTAAAGTCTTTAATATTTCTACGGTGATTGCTGTAAAATCCACTATTATATCCTCTTTACTATTCGTATTTGCCTGCTATGAATCGAGAGTAGAAATAAACTTATATTTCCTTAAAAGCCTTTTGTAACTCGTTCCTTAACTAGACAGCTCATAATCTCTTATTTTATCTTTAAAATAAAATATTTGTTGTAAAAATTTTTAAAGTTATTTATGGTACCGGATCATACCCTCCCGGATTAAGAGGATGACATCTGATTATCCTGAGTATACTAATTTTTGCTCCTTTTAAAAAGCCGTATTTAATAATTGCCTGTTTTGTGTACTCGGAACAAGTCGGATAAAACCTGCAGATACGAGGAGTATATCTTGAAATTTTCTGGTATATATTTATTAAAAATACTACTAATCGTTTTGCCACTTTTTTGATATTACCATTTTAATATTTGTATATATTCATTTTATCGTTTATTTTAACAGAAAGTCAAAAATATAAAAGTTATATCCTAAATTATTATGACTTTAACCATTTTATTCTGTTCCTTAGTTCTCTGCCAACTATTTCAATTTCATGATTTTTATCTTTTTCAGTTAATGCGTTAAAAACCGGTTTGCCTTTTTTGTTTTCTTCAAGCCATTCTTCTGCAAATTTGCCAGACTGGATTTCAGCAAGAATTTCCTGCATAGCCAGCCTTGAACTGTCAGATATGATTCTTGGCCCTCTTGTAAGGTCTCCATATCTTGCAGTATTACTTATTTTAGTTCTGGTGACAGTTATTCCATTTTGATACATCAGGTCTGTCAGAAGTTTCAACTCATGGAAACATTCAAAATAAGCCGTTTGAGGTGAAATACCTGCTTCAACAAGTGTTTCAAAAGCTGCTTTTAAAAGAGATGTAACTCCACCGCACAAAACAGCCTGTTCGCCAAATAGATCAGCTTCTGTTTCTTCTTTAAAAGTTGTTTCGAGAATTCCTGATTTGCCTGATCCTATCATTCCTGCATAAGCGAGAGCGATTTGTCTTGAATCACCGGAAGGATCCTGATGGATTGCAATCAATGCCGGAACGCCTCCGCCCATCTGGTAATTTGATCTAACTTTCGGTCCTGCACCTTTGGGAGAAACCATTAAAACGTTTATATCTTTTCCGGGAATAATTTGACTGAAACGTATACTGAAACCATGCGCAAATACAAGATATGAACCTGATTTCATGTTATTTTTTATCTGATTTTCATACACTTCCTTATGGCATTCATCAGGAATAAGCATCAAAACAACGTCAGCCCATCTGACTGTTTCTTCTATTCCTGCATATTTTATGTTTTCAGATTCTATTAATTTGATTTTTGAACTGTCCGGTCTGACTCCAATTTTAAGATTAGCGCCGCTATCTCTTAAATTAAGTGCCTGTGCCGTTCCCTGACTGCCAAAACCAATCACTCCAATATTTTTATCTTTTAAAATACCTGTATCAATATCCTCATCATATAAAATTTTCAGTTTTTCTTCTGTCTGCATATTATTTATGACTCCTCACCTACAATAAATTAATTTTGTCAACCGGCATATCATCTGATTGCCTGATTTTCTTATTAATATTAATGTAGTTTACATTAAAGTAATGTATCATTAAAGTAGGATATTAATAAAATCAGGACTGAAATGAAAAGTCTTAAACTCGTACAAAAATGCCATCCTGAGGAGTGAAGCGACGTGAAGATTTTGCCAATATTTATGGGATATAACAGGCAAAATTTTGCAATATATACCTAAATTGGTTAGACTGCCGCACTCTCACTGTCCATTTGCAAAGGCACAGAAACTTTATTTTATTTAATTTTCTTTTTAACAGGCAATTTTACTAGGAGGATGTTGAAATTTTAACAGGGCATAAATTGCAAAATATTTTACATAAAATCTCAATATATTGTCTTTTTGTATGTTTTCTACTGGTTCACAGCGGAGTTGTTTTTGCTGAAGGTGAACAAAACAGTACCGATCCAGGAAAGGTTCTTTTTCACGGTAAGGTTGAGATAAATTCAGATAAAAAAGACGACAGCAAAATTTTTACAGGAGAAACAAAACAGGTAGAAGAAGGAACCAGGCTTAAAATGACTGTTTCAAATGTCCTGAGTTCCAGTATAAACCAAGAAGATGATGAATTTTTTGCAGAAATAACAAATGATCTTTCTGTTTCTGGAGGTGTGTTGATTCCGACAGGAACAATTGCGCATGGGAAAGTAACCACACTTAAAGGATCAAAACGATTAGGCAGAGATGCTTACATAACTTTAAACTTTGATTACCTGATAACTCCTGACGGCAGGAAAATTCCTATAGAAGCTTCTATGACAACAAAGAGAAATTCGGCTTCTTCTGTTGCCAAAGTTGCGCTTGAAGATACAGCATATACGGTTTCAGGCGGAGTGATCGGGGGACTGCTTGCACTTAAATATCTTGGGTTAGGTGCAGCTGTTGCAAGTCATGGATATACAGTTGCAGGCGGTGCAGGTGTTGGAGCTGTAGTTGGGGTAACAGCTTCTCTGGCAAGAAAGGGCGGAGAGGTGCTTATTGCACCAGGTGATGAAATAAATGTCGAGGTAAAAGGTGCGCTTAACCTGCCCGTTATGAAAGAAGAAGCTTTTAAAGAGGATGAAAAACTTTGTGACGGGCTTGATGTGCAAATTTTAAGTTACAAACTTGAAAAAGATCCTTTTGGAGAATTAAATACTATAACATTAAATATACTTGTAGATAACAAAACGGATAAAACATTCAGTACCTTTGACATGGCGCTGGTTAATGATTACAAATCCGTCTATTATCCTTCACTGTTTGGAGATACAAGTATGTGGTTCGTAAAAATCAAGCCAAATACAAGAATGATAGGCACTCTGTCATTTTCTGTAGATAATCCTAAAAGAAAACACTGGCTTGTCTTTTATGACAGCAGTTCAAGAAAGCAGCTGTCAAGAATTTCTGTAAACAATGCCATAAAACGTATAGCAAAGGAAAAGAAAAAGAAAAAATAGTATTGCTTCGGTTATTTACACGGGTTATGCAGTAAATTTATATTTATGTATAATTATTGAGTGCGTTTACTATAGTCGCCGCCTTCGCGTCACCGAAGAATTTTTTCCGCTGTCCTTAATACAAACAAATGAAAAAAATGTGCAATATATGGTAAATATTTTATTTCATATGTAAAATATAAATGGCATGCAATTTAAAAATATAGATTTCAATTGGGAGTTAGAGTTGAAAATGCAGAATACTGAATCACTATTGAGAGTCGAAGAATTAAATTATGAATTATCAGGCAAAATTAAAGATTTGTTTGAGAATTTCAGGTCAAGAGCTGTAAAAGATTATAAATTTGAAATGGCTCCTTTAGAATTCAACGACTTCAGGGATTCAATAAAACAAAGCTTTTTAAAGGGTTTTGTACTTTTTGAAGAATCTGTACCAAAAGGCTTTCTTTTGTACTTTCTTGAACCCAGCAGTGCCATTGAATTAAATTTAATTCATATTCTGGACAACGAAAATATAAATAGAAAAAGAAAAGTATTGGTCCAGGCTTTACTTGATAAATATAAAGATATGACAAACTGGAATGTTATAAGTTATCCGTTGCTTGGAATTCAGAATTCTTTCATCAGGGAAATTCCACAGTTTGGATTTAAAATGGTAGGACAGGCTATAGTAAGATTTAAATTTACTGACAGGACTTCTCCTTTAATATTTAAAAACCTGATTATTCCCAGCCTGCAAGATAGATATTATATTGAACCATGGCAGGAAGAATACTTTGGTCAGGCATCTGAAGTTATTCATGAAGCATTCAAAGATACTGCGGATACAAAGTTTGATCCAAGATTTTTAACTCTTGAAGGATCAAAAGAAATCGTTCATAAAATTGTTTCCGGCCAGTTTGGGACATTTTTGCCTGATGCAACCTCTGTTCTTATGCGGGATGGTAATGTAGAGGGGATTTGTTTTGTAAATATGACAAATGCAATTATCGCTAATATTCCGCTTGTTGGAATTAAACATACAAATATGAATAAAGGTTTTGGAAAAATTCTTCTTAAGAATTCAGTTGAAAAAGTAATTAAAATGATAATTAATGCAAAAATTATGGCGAATGAAATTAATGCAACCGTAGAAACCGATAATTATCCGGCTTTAAGAATGTACAGAAAAATAGGGTTCAGGGAAGACATTACTTATCCGCACGCTTACCTAAAAAATCCCATATATACAGGGAAATAAATATATACCAATTTAAACTCGTTCCAGTATAGATTTCTGCAATATTTCAAATTTATTCAAATGGATAATGTTAAATCAGAAAGATCTCTGAAATAATTTCTTTATTAAAAATTTATGAGGTATTACTGAGATGAATGTTGAAATTGTTCCTGGATGCATAGCTTGTGGAACCTGTGAAGCTATTAATAGTGAAGTATTTGTATTGAATGAATTAGCTCATGTAATTGAAGAAAATGTTGTAGGCAATGAGGAAGACTGCAAAACAGCAGCAGAAGCCTGTCCTGTTAACGTTATTAAAATTACCGAATAGCATAAAAGACGGTTTATGACAAAAATAATAATAAAATATCACTAATATTTAGTAATGGCTCTTAATAATTTCTCTTCCCATTTATTCTGCTTGGTGCTAACTCATGTTTTTAATTTCAACATTGTCCACATCAACTGTTCCAACTGCGTTAGTGCCATACAGGCCACATTTTAGTGCAGGGACGAGGTTTGATCCGCTTGGATTATAATAAGTATTACCTTTCAGTTCCAAAACTTCTGTGCCATCAACATATACTTTATATCCGCCTTCACTTGAATCTTTAGACCAAACTGCTTCAACTTTAAAATTGTGGAATTCCCCCTCCCCAAAATATCCAAGATCATATTGCTTAGCTAACACTTCTTTTCCAGCACCCTGATCCTGTATAGTCTCAAAACAGACATGACCATCATCATTTCTTACAAATCTTGCCGTAGGTCCGGAGGCACTACCGGTAGAACCATACGGGGCTGATTTATAGATATCTGATCCCTGGAATAATTCAAAGAAATTATTAGCAGAATAACCTTTTTTAGCCTTATTATCAATGAATCGTATGTCAGCACTATAAGACATGCTTTTGTTACTATCATTTAGTTCAGGCATATCCCAGTGATTACCGGCCATATACATTGTATCCCTGACTCTGTCCAAATACTTTCCGTCAGTAATCCCTTCATGATCACCATAATTGGCTGTAAATCTCAAAAATTTATTGCCGTTTTCGTCAGTTATGATTTTAACAGGTTCCTGGGTGTCTGGTATTGTGCCAGGGAATTGTCCGTCTTCAAAATCAAGTTTTGTCTGTAATACCCCAGTATTACTGGAAGAACTGCTACTGGAGCTAGAATTGGAACTTGAGCTTGAGCTTGAACTTGAACTTGAGCTTGAGTTTGAACTTGAATTATTAGTAGTGTTTTCACTGTATGGATAGTAATCCTCGTTATAGGTAGAAGTTCCTGTGCTGGAATTGCTACCAACATTAATGAAGAAAGGCAAGGAATCAAAATTACCTGTAGAACTTCCTGTAACAGAAGTATTACCTGTATTTCCGGTATAAGGCCAGTAACTTAAATCTGAAGTTGAATTTCCAATATATGGATAAGTATTAAGTAAACTATCCGTATAAGGCCAGGAACTCAAATCTGAGGTTGAACCTCCAATATATGGATAAGTATCAAGTAAGCTATCCGTATAAGGCCATGAACTTAAATCTGAGGTTGAACCTCCTGTACAACTGCTTGATCCAATCCCATAATTATTACAGTTAGAATCATAATTGCATGTATTGGAAGAATATGCATTATTAGAATTACTGCTAAAATAATCTATTAAGCCATCAAAAAGCTCTTTTAACCAACCAGCAAAGCCTGTATTTCCCTGCTGACAGGATTGATCTAAATTATAGCCTGTATAATCCATTCCAGGATAGTTATTGTCTAAATTCAAACCCGTAGAATAGCTATTAGCACTACCGTTTAAAATATTACCTATATCCATACAACCTGTATAATTACTATTCCACAAGCCAGTATCTGTATTTTGCGGATATGCAAAAGTATTACAGGTATTATAAATATTATTATTTCCAATCTTACAACACATATAAAGAGACTTCCTTTTTGTTTCTACTTTCCCAAGAAACATTACCATAATTCTTTAGTATACAATGCCATAAAAATTGTTTATATAAACATAAAGTGTTTTTCTTTAAAAAAATTGCTATTTATAACGAGGCAGGTTAACAATTTGATACATATTTCAGCAATTTAAACAGAAGTATTTGAATGAAAGGTTACGGGTTGTTTCTATATTGAGTGCGTTTACTATAAACAGCTTGGTTTTATTTATTCAAGTATTGTAATTTCAGTGTCATCACATAAATTAAGGAAATAACAAATATCTGAACAATGATTGTAATAAATTCCTGATTGTTAAATATATTTTTTAGTATAAGACAACTTATAAAGCAGACAAACAAAGCTGTTGAACTTTTATATATTACTTTATATGGTGGTATCCAGCTTAAGTCTTTTATCCTGATTAAAATACTTAAAATAAAATAGAATGCGTATGAAGTCAGTGTTGATACACCAACTCCCCAAATTCCATATCTTGGTATTAAATACATACTAAAAAGCAGACCTAATACTCCAGGCACAATTTTTATGATTGTATCAATATATGTTTTCTTTGCTAAATGGTATTGTATCGTTGTATATTCAGTCAATCCGAATATAAATATACTGATAGCTAAAAAAGGTATAAGTATGGAAGATTCTGCATATTCATTATTGGAAAATATTGCAACAATCTCTCTCGGATATGCACATAAAATAAATATTATTGGAGAAAATATAACATAGTAATATCCTGTCAACTTTGTAATCATATGATTAACATTTTCTCCTGCTTCATATTTGTTGAATATTCTGGGAATAGCTGCAAGAGTAATAATCGCAAATAGTGGAAGAATAGTAGAAAATGTCAGGTTAAATCCCACCCCTAAAAGTCCGTTATAGTAAGAGCCTTTAAAATGTTGTAACACAAACCTGTTACTTTGGGATATTATCCATAATCCTATGCTGGAAAGAGCTATAGGCAATCCGTATTTATAAAAATCTTTTAATATAAAAAATTCTATATTTTCAGGCTTTAGAGACTTACTTATTCTCGTTATAACAAGCATAACAATATCAATAGCCACTATTGATATTGCCATCCCAAGTAATATCGATTTTGCTCCGGTATGCAAATTTTTTATAAAATAAACTGCTATAGCTGCCGTTGTCAGTTGATTTATGATTACTGAAAAAGTATAAGCTAAAGGCTTTATTTGTGCCCTTAAAATCTGAAACAGCAGTGCCCTTAATGCAACAGGGATAATTAATAAAATTACTATGTACAGCAGTTCTGAAGGTATTCTAAAAAAATCACGAATGAATCCAAAGAAACTAAAACCGCAAACATACATTAATGTGAGGTTTGATACAGGTAAAAATAACAAAGTGCTGAAGTATGAACTGATATTATTTGAATTATAATGTTCCTTGAAAAATCTTAAAGCTGAAATACCGATCCAATCACTAAATATAATGCAGATAAGGCTTAAAACACTTATAGATACATTATACAATCCATATTCATCAGGAGTCAGCAGGTTTGTATAGATAGGTACCAGTATTAAATTCATAATAGTACCCAATATCTTGGAGGGTGCATATTTTATAATATCTTTATTAATATTTGCAATATCTATATTTAATAAAGACTCTTCCTCCAGCATTTCATCACTGCTTATCATAATTATCCTTTAAAAAGCTTGTTGTCTTGATCCAACTACTCTTTTATTAACATTATATGCCTGATTACCAGCAAGTACATATATTGTTAACGAGGTTTTGTCTTTATTTCTGAAATAGATTACCTAAAAATCCAGAACATTTTACATTTCTCTCTGCCATATAAAATTACCAAAATAAAATCCAATTTATTTGAATAATATACTATTAATGAATTTATGACAAATTTAAGAAACTCCTATTAAATAAGGTTTAACTCCTTCTTTTCTGGATATTATTTCCCCTAAACTAAGTTTGATGTCTTCTTTTTCAGATATTGTTTTTCCTAAATCAAATTCATTACCTTCCAATTTTTTAAGTTTGTATCCTTTTTTAACGATTTCAGCCGTGTGGTTTGTAAAGTAAAGTATAGTATTCCACCCATCTTCTTTAGGATATGTTGCCATTAAGACAATACCATTCATCTTATTTTCTTTTTCCATCTCATGCAAGATCTTAATAATATCTGATTTTCTTTGTAAAATCCAATCATACGAGCAAGGGAAAATTTGTCCTATAAAAATATCGCCATCATATTTTTTTAAATCACTATTTATAAGTTCTTTTGTTGACATAGTATCATAACTATCGCTTTTGGCTTTGATTATTTTATGATAAAGATTATTTGTATGTTTTTTAAATTTACTTTTCCAAATAATACGGCCTAATTTTTCAACAGCTTCCCTATCTTTGTTAATTGTTGTAGAAGAGCAAAGGTTTAATGTATCTGATAATATAGCAGAAAGGATCAAGCCAGCAGTATCTTTATTGATTTTAATTCTATTTTCTCCGTATATATTTGTTATCATTGTAGCTGTAGCCCCTATTTTTTCAATTCTTGAATAAGTATTTACTTCTTCTTTTATTTCAGTTTTTTTAGTTTTTGATAGAAGAGAATAATTATGAATTCCGCTTTTTACCATAGGTTTTTTAGTTTTTGGCTTAAGATAATGACTCCAAATACCGGTTTTTACTTTGAGTTTTTCATTTTTTGCTAAAAGGTGATGATCCCAGATTCCAATTACTTTTAACCTTTTAATTATTGATTTATCAACACTTTGATTTGGATCATGATGATCAACCAAGCCTGATAAAACTTTTGTAAGATCAACATTACTGATATTTTCAGGAATTTGGCCGCCATGTTGTTTTTTCCCAAATCTACCAAAAACGTATTTAATATCTCCAGGAATAGTTTTCCCATTGAAGTATGAATTAAAATTATAGCCTAACTTTTTATACAAATCAGTAAGAGCATAAGAAGAAACGATACTATCCAGATCATTCGGGCTATGTCCATATATAGCTACTTCAAGTTTCTTGTAATTCATAGCATTTAGCCTTCTTATCGATCTCAACGACGTAAAATAAATTATATGATCGTGTGTTAGTACCGGTAATTTACTTAATTTACTTTTACATTGATTGTTTAAATTATTTTCTGTTTTTGAATTTTTGCTTTTAGTACTCTTGAAATTGAAATTATTAAATCCATACAAGTATGAACTTGTATTTATGTTTGAAATAATCACTTTTACACTCTTTTTTGATTTATACTCACATTATTTTCATACCCACATTAATTTAATACCCCTAAAAAATAAAATTTGATAGATAAAATTTATTTTTTAGCTTAACCAATCGCTCAATTACTTGATAAATCATTAATGTAGCGTCTTAAAAATTTATATTAATATTTTTTTACAATTGAACTTTAAATGTTCATTTTTTTATCAAAATGAACTTTATACATGCAGAAAGGTTTCAAACAGGTGAGTATAAATTTAAATCCAATTAATTTTTATAATACAAAAAATCAGTTATCTCTAAAAAATACGGAAACAGAGGTAACTTCAGTACCAATGGAATCAAACACTATACCTGTCTACGAGAAGACTCCTGATTCAAAAAATTTATTTGAAATTTTTAAAGCCAGCAGGCTTGTGCAGTTTCCTGTCGGATACAGGGAAATCGAAACCTTTGATGCTCCTTATGTAGGAAAAGGTAAAATTTATCAGCTTGATAACGGACATAACGTTGTTATAATACCAAAGCCCGGACCAACTGTAGTTAAAACATTTGTACAGGTTGGATCAAGTAACGAACCGGACAATATTAACGGTATCAGCCATCTAATTGAACACTGTATGTATAACGGGTCAAGTAAATATAAAAAAGGCGACTTTGATGAAATTATAGGCAATGTTGGAGCGTTTGCGAATGCCGGTACAAGCCGTGCCGATACGGAATATTATATAGAATATCCTCTGCAAAACAAAGATGACTTTGAAAGAATCATTGCTCTTCATGCCAATACCCTTCAGTATCCTAACTTCTCACAGGATATGATTGATAAGGAAAAAGATATTATTTTATCAGAGAAAAATTACAGGGATAATCCGGAAAATTTTCAGGCAAATCTTTTAATCAAACTTCTTTTTAATTTAAATATCGACAGAGAAGGCCTTATTGGCACTGATCAATCAATAAAAGACATTACAAGAGATGATATGCTAAATTATTACAATACCTGGTATACACCTGATAATATGACCACAGTTGTTACAGGCGATGTCAATCCGACAGACACAATAAAACTCTTCAGTAAATATTTCAACAAAAAAGTTAAAGACAATGCTAATCCGGATAAATATTATCTTTCCCTGAATGATACAATAAAAAGTACTGAAAAATACGATTCCAGACTGTCCAGAAACGGTAAGGTTAATCTTTATATGGCTTTTATCGGTCCAAAAAATAATGACCTTAAAGACAGAATATCAACAATGGCTTTAATGCAAATTTTTGCAGATGATAATTTTTCAGACATAAAAAAGGAAATTGAACCTTATTCTACGAATATTGCCATGGATATTATGAATGTTAGTTCCTACGTACATGATCCGCGAGTTATGTTTTTAACTGCCGATTTTGAACCTGGAGAAGAAGAAGCAGGATTAAAGTCGGTATACTCAACAATTAATAAATTATCTCAGGAACCGATAAGCGATAAGGAATTAAAAACACTAAAAACAAAATTAAAAATTGCCTATGCCAAAATCTGTGAGGATTCAAGCGGAATATCTGATATAGTCGGAAGTAGTCTTATAAATTGCGGTGATCTAAAGGGTTATACAGGAATAATAGATCAAATTGATGCACTGACTCCTGATGATATAAAAACTGCCACACAAAAATATATGGATTTGAATAAGACAGCTATAATTATGGCACACCCCCAAAGGCAGTACGATCAATTATTAGCCGCCCAGAGGGCTAAAAATGGTTTATCATTTGGCGGAACAACAAGTAAAGTAAATACTGACAGGATCAAGGAATATAATCTTTCAAATAATATTCGGCTTGTGCTTGATACCACACCAGGTACTGCAGTAGGTACAGTAAATTTTGAACTATGCAATGATATTGTAAAATCTAAACCCGGAACGGCTGAAATTCTGGAAGAAATGCTTAACCAGAACCAAAAAAAATATTTGCTGAATCAATACAATGAAATGGCTAATATCAATGATGTTTCCCCGGATATTAAAATTTTTGAGTCTAATATTTACAGTTATACATTTTGCGAACCTGAAAAAGTACCTGTATTATTAAACCGTATTAAAGACAGTTTTTACAAGCCAGTGTTATCGCAGGAAAGCTTTGACAAATCCAGACAGATGGTTAAATCCAAACTTTCTAAAAAACCATATACAATGGAAGATACTATTGCAGAAGAATTCTACGGTGATCATCCTTACGGTTATACAAGCAGAAAAATCCTTGAAAATATTGATAATGTCACTATTCAGGATGTAACCAATCTGTATCAAACACTGCTGTCTAATGCTCATTGTAATGTCATTATCTCTATGCCAAAAGAAGATTTAAACAAATCTCAGGAACAAATAGTAAATTCTCTGGAACAAGGGCTTCCAGTATATCAAAAATATAAATATGTTAATAATTATGATTTTCAACCGCTTACTGAAAACAAAATTATTGTAGAACCAACCAGAAATAATGATGCTACTATTATTCAGGCCTTTAAAATTAAAGAAAGCGGAAATGTAAAGGATGAAGTAGCTGTCAGTTTAATCAGTATGATAATGGGAGGTTCTCATAAATCCAGATTATTTCAGGATTTAAGAGAAGATCAGCAGCTGGCTTATATGGTTAATTCAGTACATTACTCTAATGAACACGCAGGAGAGTTGGTCTTTAAAGTTAATACAACAACTGATGATCCGGTAAACGAAGTATCAACAATTAAAAATAATAATATTAAAAAAGTACTGGAAGGATTTAAAAAGCATATAAACAGTTTAATTAATGAACCTGTCACAGAGAAAGAACTGAAAAATGCAAAATTGGCATTAAAAAGAGAAATATTAAATAATTTTGAAACCTCTACAGATAGAAGTCTGTCATTGTCTGCAACTCTGGATTCCCCTTATGGTATTAATTATACAAATGAACTCCTTAAGGCTATTGATTCAATAACACCGGAAGATATTCAAAAAGCGGCTGTTTTATTCTTGGATAAACCATCAATAGTCTTGATCAACGCAAATAAAGATGCAATAGAGAGAAATAAAGACTATTTATCTACATTTGAATCTATTAGCAAAGCTGATAGTACTGATAAGTAAAGAGGGCTCTTTTATTTACTATAGTCTTGATGTATGGTTCTTTATTTTATCGAAAAATATCGAATTATGTTAATATTAAATAATAAATTCTTTACTAAATTTGGGGGGAGAAAATGTCAATAAAGGAAATAAATGAAAGATACTGTGTAAGAAATTTTGCAGATATTGAACCGGCAAATGACCAGATATTAAAAATTCTTGAAGCTGGCAGGCTTGCCCCATCATGGATGAATGTCCAACCGTGGCAGTTTATAGTTATAAGAGATAAAGACACCAGAAAATTACTGTCAGAACTTGCACACGGTCAGCCACATGTTGCTAATGCACCTGTTATAATTGCATGCTGTGGTGATACCAGCGCATGGGATTCAGAAAATTTTGGAAAAATTCTTAAAGCAAGATCTGGAATCACAGAGGAAAACATTAATAATATATTGTCTAATCCTGTATTAAATCCGAAAGCTAAAGGAGAAGATGCAATAATATACAGAACTATTGAGGAATTAACTTATTCTATTGCTTATATGACACTTGAAGCACAGTCAATGGGCTGGGGAACATGTATAATTGGAGCAATAGGAAATGATCTTAACGGTTCTTTACCTGAAAAATATAAGCAGGTCAGAGAAAAACTTAATTTACCGGATCATCTTATGCTGGTAACATTACTTTTAGTAGGTTATCCTGATCCAGAATCTAAAAAACCTGATAAATTAAGAAAATCACCTGAAGAAATCTTTTCTTTTGAAAAGTATGGAAATAGAATTTCTTAAATGAGTTTTCTTATAAAGAGTTTTAATTTTATAAAGTATATTCTGTCAGCAATTATAGTAATGCTGGCTTTAAGTCATATATGTGCAGCCGCTGATATAATCAGCGGGAATTATGATGTATACAATGCTGTAACAGCGCTAGAAAAACAGGTTTATAACAGGGAATACAGCCAGGATAATTTTTATATAAGATTATCAAGACTTGAAAAGTCTATGTTGGGTTCTGTTTATACTGATTCTATTTATAACAGGATAAAACGTCTTCAGAATGTTCTTGATACATCAAAAATGCTAAAACAAAAGCTTAACAGACAAATTATTCTGGAGTTGCTGGAAAAAAGATATTTTGGTTTTACATATAAGGAAGATTCTGTTGAAGCAAGAGTAGCCCGACTTGAAGAATGTATATACGGCAAAGTGACCATAGGAAATATAGATTATAAGTTTGAAAATCTCGCAAAACAAATACCTGCTGTAAATCAGCAAAATATAGTTCATATGCAAACAGCTAATTATCCCGAAAATATGAAAGATTTTAAAGAATATACTTCTTTTTCTGATATAGGCCTTAATGATTCCGGTCTGGATTATTTTAGAGATATTAAAAAAATGTACGGAAACAGGATTCTAAAATGGAATAGTTTTCCCATACTTGTTTATATTTATCCCGAATCAGATAAATATTTCCAAATTGCCCAAAAATCAGTCCAGATCTGGAGTGAATATATACAGGTAAGGATTGTCGATAATGTTGCAGACGCCAATATAATAATAAACTGGAAAAAAAATTACACAGATATTACAAAACTTGACCATTCGTCAGATTACGAGCATCTTTTATACTCAAAAGATGACAAAATCAGGGTAAATATATATTGCGGAAGATATAAAGACACATCCTATTTGGACAGGTTTCTCGTTCACCAGATGGGGCATGCACTTGGAATCTGGGGACACAGTAAAGATAAAACCGATATTATGTATCCATTTAAAGAATTTAAAAATGATATTAACTATAAAGACATAAACAGTGAAGACAATGATATAAGTGTCACATCTTCCCCTTACCGCCCTTCACCAAAAGATATCAATACGCTTATAAGAGTGTATCGTTAATAAATAATAAGGATAATATACAAGATAATTCTTGAATTATTTATATGGTTCTTTTTGATAATTAACTTTTATATTTGGTAATTAATTCTTATATAAGGTTGAACTCCTGGATTACTGTTTATATATTTCCTTTGCCACATAGACCTGGCTTCTTGTTCAGCTGTTTTTAAAACACTTTCAGCTTTTTGTTTAATAGGGTCAGTAAGAACAATATGTTGAGAAGTACCTCCTACCCATTTAGGATTAATGGGTAACTTTCCTTGAGTAAATGCAATTTTATCAGAATACATATTGTTTCTATTAAAACTTACCTGCGAAAAACCGTTGTTAATTAACATAACTCTACTCTCCTGTATATTTATAACTTTTGATATATAGATAAAGTAAAAACATAAATAAAATTGCCTGCAAAATATAAATTTATTAAAATCCTGTTATAAACTGATTTAACATAAAGTGCTTAATTCAGAAACTCAATTAAAAGATTTAATAATCTTTTAATACAATGATCTGGCATTCTTTAAGCATTTCAGCTAATTTCTCTATGGAAATACCAACTATATTACTATAGCATCCTGATATCGAACTTATGAACTTGCTTCCTATGCCCTGAATAGCGTATGCTCCGGCTTTGTCCATGGGTTCGCCTGTTTCTATGTATTCCCGAATTTCAGGATCTGTCAATTGTTTGAAGGTAACTTCACTGACTACATGGTCTGTAATTTGTTTATTTATACTTTTATCAATAACTGCAATAGCAGAGATAACCTTGTGGGTTCTTCCACTGAGAAGTTTTAGCATCTGGAACGCTTCTTCTTTGTCTTCCGGCTTGCCCAAAATTTTATTATCGATCACTACAACTGTATCTGCACCTATAATAACTGCTGGATAGTTTATTTTATCAGCTACATCCTGGGCTTTTTCCAGTGCCAGTTTTTCTATCATTTCAGGAGAAAAATTTTCTTTATCTATATTTTCTTCAATTTGAGACGGAATAACTTCAAAATTAATATTTAACTGTTTTAAAAGTTCCTTTCGCCTTGGAGAAGCCGATGCAAGAATTATTTCTTTTGTGTTCATTTACTTATGTCCTTTGTTTTTTGCTGTTAATAAGAATACTATAAACAAATCTTTCTGGATATATTGTCGCTTGTAAAGCAAATATAGTATAAATAAATACAACATGTAACCCTAGAAACGATTATGCAGTGCATTTCACCTTTTCAAGTGTAGACTATTGAATAACAAGAAAAAACAAATATTCACTCGTTAATAAAGAACCCTGTGGCAAGACCACAGGGTATTAGAGAACCTTGTTAAAATAGCCTCAATTGTACTTCTTCTAGCTTTTGTCCTTGATTTTTTATATAATTTTCAACTACTTGCCAGTTTCCCT